>PDVH01000338.1_pt1 | contig 11921 bp, 15 predicted proteins | sample 1369781 | NCBI WGS metagenome assembly PDVH01 (sample SAMN07795378, study PRJNA414565) | Alkali sediment metagenome, whole genome shotgun sequencing project. | isolation source: glacial lake sediment | place: Bosnia and Herzegovina: Donje Bare Lake | collected 2016-06
TACCGAGGATCCAAACGACTACGGTGAAATCGATATCACACTGGTCACCCCAACACAGAAATCAGGAAATTACGTTTTTCCGATACTGAAATGGCTACAAGAACAGTTCCCGAATGCGTTCCCACTTCTCCGACACCTGATGGGATAGTAAAAACCTCCTCCTTTTCTCTCTTTTTTATTTTTATTACCTCCAAACATTTATATCATCCTACCGACTAATGCATCTTCTAACGCACATTTGTTAAGGGGAAAACGAAGGAACCATGAAAAACAAAATCATAGGAATCACTCTTTGTATGCTACTGATACTGACAACCATTCCCGCTGGAAACTGCAGAGAACTATCTCCGTCATCTCCACTCTCATCAGATAGCATCCAAGCTGTTTCATCTGCATTATGCAATAAGCCAGAAACACAACAGATGGACCAAAAAATCCAAGAAATCATCGACAAAATCAATGAAACCCTCATCAGAACCTACCTGGAATACCTCGTAGAAACGATAGGAAACAGATATACTGGAACAGAAGGATGCGAAAACGCAGCAACCTACATCCAGCAACAGTTCCAAACCATGGGCTTACAAGCCACCTTCCAAAACTGGAGTGCCAAAGGCAACTCTCTCTTATCAGGCTTTTTTCAGGGACGAAACGTGATCGGCACCCAACCAGGGACCAACCCCGATGAAAGTATTATCTTCAATGCCCATTACGACACCGCAAAAAAAACAGTTGGCGCCGTAGACGACGGCTCAGGCACCGTCGGTGTTCTAGCCGCAGCTGCAGTGCTCAGTCAATACACGTTCAAAAGAACACTGGAATTTGTCACATTCTCAGGAGAAGAACAAGGGACCCTTGGGAGCCATGCCTACGCCAGAGACCTCTATAACCACCACACACCAATCCTTGTTGAATTCAACGCAGATATGATCGGCAAAGCAACCTCAGCAACCACCGGAAGATCCATGAGACTCCAACTTACCGAAGATGCAGGATGGATCGCCGGTATCATGGAAAACATCACCACCGACTACAACTTGAATTTCAACATCACCCGATGGCAACAAATAGACAGAGAAGCCAAAGGTGGCTGGAGCGATTATTCCCAATTCACACAACTCGGTTATGAATCATTGGTCGTCTGGCCAGCCGAATGGGACCCCAACATGCACACCATCCGAGACGACCTCAACAACGTCAACATCAGCTACCTGGTGAACATGACCAGGCATATCGCGGCAACCATGGCAGTCCTCGCGGACATGGACCTCGAATACCCACAGATTACCATCATGCACCCACGATTCGGAAAAATATTCATAAACGATATAGAAAAGATAATTCTCCGACATAAAACACCAATCCTCATTGGACCAACCACCGTCCAAACAAACGTAACACCAGGAAGCAGCCCTCTCGAAAAAGTAGAGTTTTACTTTGACGATACCCTCCTTGGGACCGACACCGAAGCACCCTATGAGTACCTACTCAACACCACATCTATTGGAATTCACATCATCAAAACCATCGCCACTGATACCCTGGGGAAGACTTCCACCGATGAAATGAAGATGCTGTTTCTCAACCTCCAAAAAAATTAACTCTTTTTCTTACCACCAACGATACCCTCATAGGTTTTACAGGTCACCTCACATAACGCAACCAGCGCGGGAAGCAGAGGTTTCCCCTCAAGCATCTTCTGTAATTCTTCATAAAGGGCTGTTGTCTCATTCTCTATTTGTTCAGAGTCCATCTCAAGAAACGCTTTTTCCATCCAGATAATAAACCGCTGGTTGTACAATTCTTTCCGTATCATGGCATACTGATCTTCATCAACCATCTCACAATGTCTCCTTCTGACAGGACGAACACCGTTTCTCTTATATTTTTTTTCACCGTGTGGAATTTTTTTTCATTGTACTTAAGAGATTTGAAATTCTTGGAACTAAGTCAAAATTAAAATCCGATGATTTACAAGTTCATATGCTAAAATTAATTTTCATCGTCTTTGTTGATAGATTTCATCATGATGTTCAAAAGCTTCGAAGATGATTTTATCCGTTTGAACATGAAATATAAGAACATAGCTGCCGAGATGTACGCGTTTGAAGTCACTTAGTGGACTACGAAGATTTTTAAAATGCTGAATTGAAATAGAATCTAAAGAAGCGATTTGTAATATTTTCTTTTCAATTATTTGGTACATCGTTTTATCTTTTCTTTTCAAAATAATCAATGTTTTCTTGAGTTCATCTGAAATAATAACACGGAAGCTCATAACTCCTTAAACCATTGTTTTAATTGATCAGGTTTTATTGGTTTGGAGTACGCACCTTTTCGTATCACACCTAACTTTTTCACAAACTCTTTTTTTATCGGGAGTTCATCAACAGGGTGCCAGTCAATCTGTTCGCAGAACTTTTCTTCATCTTCTGCTAGTTCCCCTGTTTTCATGTATTTTTCAAAAAGATATCGTTTTAAGAGTTCTTCTCTGCCAATTTCGGACCAATTTATCCAAGAGAATCGAGAAAGTCTTTCTTTAAATGTTTTATCAACGGAAATTGTAATGCAGGCCATATTATAGTTCTCCTTTTGCATGTAATTTTTCCAAGAGTTCCAATCTTCTTTTAAGCCCAGCTTTCAAAACTTCAGGCCAGTTTACATCTGATTTGGAATCAAGTTTTTTCTTAAGATCATCTGAAATTGAAAACGTCATTCTCACCATATTACATCATCTCATGCAAATGCATGTATATATGTATATGCATGAAAACTATTTAAATATTACTACTGTGGAAAAAATGACCAGATGCTCCTGTCCGGATTATGTGCCAATCCTTCAGTGCTCTAAAAGACGGGGGTATAAGTTTTTAAGGAATCAATTATTACAAAACAGCAAGGTGAGAGGTTTTAACCATGAGCGAAACAAGATACTGCAATATCTGCAAACAAGAATTGGAATCTGAAAATCATTCGCATATTTGTCGTTCATGCCACAATACGATACTAACTATTGAGACAAAAATAGATGAAATGTAATTAAGGGAGACAAAGACAATATGAAAAAAACAATAATTGTACTAGGCATGTGTCTTTTATCGACGTTATCATTTTTCACGGGATGTGTCGACATTCCTAATGATTTAACCAGATTTTCGATAGTATCATTTGATGTAGAACCAAGCATAATAACGGAAGGTGAATACGCCAACCTTAGCTGGTCTGTCATAAGCGCCTCATCGGTCAATATCGATAATGGAATCGGCAATGTTGCTCTTACGGGACATCGGCTCATACAACCAACACATAACACAACCTATACATTGACTGCATCCAAAAACCGGCGCAACTCACACCCTCTCAACAAACCCTCAATATCACTTGTACCGTGAATAATGCCACAAACAGGATAGTAATCGCATCCGTAGACGCGAACATAAAATGGAGTGACATAGAAATTACCGCAACGTCTAACGCAACCTGGCAGGTTCAAGATGCCAATCAGAAAGGTTTAGCCAATATAGGTACTACCACAACGATCACAAGTTATGTTGCTGTTGGTGAGTCAATCTTAGTTATGGATGCCACGGGTATTGTTATAGTAGCATTGAAGTACCTACCTACAAACCACTTCCTCGGATATTGGATAATAAATCTCTAATCATGAGTTATTGAAACCCTGTCAATGTTTCTGTTCTGCGAGGATATTCTTTTTATAGATGAACATTGTTATAAAATATGGATAACGGGGGAAATGCAATGAAACGGGGAAAAAATATTTTGAAAAATACTAGTGTTTTACTACTATCCGCATTGATGCTCATTCCAGCATCTGCTGCAGTTACAAATACTCACCCAAAAGACCCGACTACCATAAGTAGCATCGCAGAATCAGACAATAGTGTTACAACACCACCATCCCAAAGTATAAGGCGACATCCTCTCTATGATAACGGACCCGTGGATGGTATGAACGGATTGTCATGTATCGGGGGTGCTGGATTAAACCGAGAGGTCATTGACGATTTCACAAACACAGAAGAATGGGAGGTCACTGGAGGTGAATATAGTGTCCTTGTCAACAGTGGTGGAACCTCGATAACCGGGTGTATCGTCGAATTTTTTGAGGATGGACCTTCAACTGTAAATTATGCAACGGTAACCGCGACGATCACTCAGGTTTTGACTGGCAATGTTTACTATGGTCGACCTGAGATTCGTGTGACCTGCAGCTTCGATGCAGTCATGTTACCACCAGGTACTTGGTGGGTCTGTTTCCAAACCCAGCACACGGAGAACTGTTTCTCGCTAACAGCCCCAGTCGTCGGAAGCCCGGTCTACTGTTCATTGCCAGATATCGGATATAACCGATGGACTCCTGGAAGCACTGTTTTTGGTGCTGACTATGATCTCTCCTGGCTACTCACTGGATGTACTGGCACAGGACCTGATACCACTCCGCCGGTAACGACCTGCGTTATCACAGGAACAAACCCGGTCACCATCACCTTGAACGTAACAGATGATTGTGTCGGTGTCGCCTATACAAAATACAAAATCGATAATGGTGCATATGCAACGTATACGGTACCAATTGAAGTGTCCGAAGTTGGCAACCATATCATCTACTATTACTCGGTCGATTACAATGGCAACACGGAGAACGAGAAAAACACCAGCTTTACCGTAGAGACACTACCAATGACAATAACGATAACGATTCAAGGCGGATTTGGCGTTTCAGCGACCATTAAAAACACGGGAACAACGAATCTGACGAATGTCTCTTGCACGATTGATCTAGACGGGAAACTGATTATCGTTGGAAAAGTCAAATCTGATACCATCCCATTTCTTGCCGCAGGAGAAGAAGTTGTCGTGAAAGATTTCGTAATCGGTTTTGGTAAAACCGGTATTACGGCCACCGCAGGGACTACTACGACAAGCGGATCAGGAATAGTCCTCCTGTTCTTCGTTATTGGAGTCGCATAGGTTCCCTGCTTTTTTTCTCTTTTTTTTATTTGCTCCGCACAAAAACCATTGTTTCTTAAAACCGTGCCAATGCTTCTGTTTTAAGGATATTCTTTTTATAGGAGAACAATGTTATAAAATAGTGAGAAAAAGGGGCAGGAAAGTATGAAAAATCAAACCCTGACAATCGTTAAAGCAGGAGTCGTTCTCATAACTTTACTTTTCATTACATCATCAGCAACCGCGATGACGTTCACCGGGAAGAAATCACCAGCGATGAACTTCACCGGGAAAAAATATCCATTTTCCTTTACGAAAACAACAATGACACCCGCAGGTTTTAGCAATGACGAAACCGAGTTAAAATATTACAATGTGGAAGGCCTCTCAACAGTATGCGATGCATGCGGTCCGTCTATCTGGAAGTCCGCGATTCGACTCACCCAGGATGAGATAGGACCCTAGGAGTACTGTCCGTCGATCGATGTCAAAATATACATCTATGACAAAAACACTTCCACAAGACCAGGAAACGTTATCGAAATTACCCCAACCTACACCTTGAATACACCTGGAGTGACCACCATACCTCTCTCAATGCCGCTGAATCTCATTAGCATTAAGGAATTATGGGTCGCAGTGGAATGGTACGATATAGGTTGTGGTCCTTACGCCTGGTTAGACACGACCACTGGTCCACACGTCCCACAGAAAGGAGACTGGTGTTACTTGAACAACGCCTGGGGAGAAATCTACACAGGTGGAGCTGACTACGATGGGAACTGGGGTATCGGTGCTATCATCGAAGGCACCAATCATACAGAATTATTAATCGGGAATATCAAAGGACCAACAGGGATAAAAACTGATGTATCAAACATTGGTGAAAGCGATGCACACAATGTCCAATGGTCAATAACAGTAACCGGTGGGATATTGAAACATATAGACGCCACAGCCTCAGGAACCATGGCGACCCTTGCCGCTGGAGCATCGACCCCAATTAGTCTTAGGACGTTCATAGGATTTGGTAAAATCAATATCGGTGTGAACGCAAAGGCACAAAACGCCAATGAGGTATTGGCAACAAAGACCGCATTCTTGCTTGGTCCATTTGTTGTTAGAATTAAATAAATATATCAATACGGGGGAAAGTAAGTGGATAAGAAACATCTGATTGGAGGAAGTATCCTGGCTGTGGTTCTTCTTGTTCTAGGTTCATTCTGTAATGCGGTTGGGTATCAGACTCTTCAATCATCAAACCAGAGTGTAATCAATGAAAGAATCAATCAGAAGGAGTTATTATTCCAAACCATCGTTGATATTGCGAACAACAAAGAGATACAACGAATCATCCTCAAATCCCAGATGAGTAGAGGGGTATTCCCAACATCAGAGTTTCCTGTTATAACAAAGAACCAACTCAAAGTGATGTATTTCATTGGATTGATTCTGTTAAAAATTATCAATAAATCAAGGATACATTTTATGGTTCAGAAATATCAATTACAAAATCCCAATACAACAGAGGGAATGAATGATGTTTTTGAAAAGGATGTGACACTTAGAAATGAAATCACTCAGTTACAAAACTCTGAGTGTGATTGTGACAATGAGAAAACAATGAATTGGAGTTTCCCAGTTCTTTGTATAATTTTATTTCCAATTTATGCTGTTAGTTTAGCAGTTTGGGTTGTATATAATCTATTTATTGCACATATTTTTATAATGATTTTAACAGGTATTGGTAGGATTTTAAACTGCTTTTGGATGCTATATTAATTGAGAAAATCAATGAAAAGGAAATGGTTAGCGCCGGGACTCATTCTCTTGTGCATCGAGGTTGTCATTTGTTTCACGCAAAAATCATTGGATCCTAAAAACCGTGTCAATGCTTCTGAAATGAGAACGAAACAAACACTTGATTTTATTAGAAATCAAAAATCAATAGAGAGCCCCAGGAAGACCTGTTATTATCCAAAATCCATTAATACATAGTCCTACTACTGAAAGAAAAAGTGCGTATCGTCTAAATTTTTCCTCTTTTGAAATAGTTCTCATGAGAAGAATTGCTAAAAGATTTAATATAGCAAAAATTATGAAGAAATCGAAATATAACCAGCTATCTATTTTATTCATCCAGAATAATGTAACGCCAAAAACTGGTATAAGGATTCCACCTGATAAACCAATTATTGAACATAAAAGAATAATTGTATTTCTCAGATAAGGTTTCATTTCCATCTATTTTAACAATATTTTTCGATTTATTAACTTTTATGGAAGGTTTTCAATCATTGAAGACCGATTTTAGAGTATGTTTTTTATAGGAGAACAGTGTTATTCAATATGATAATACGGGGGAAAGCAAATGGATAATCGAATGATGATATTCGTTCAGGCTGGAGTATTCTTCATCGTTACCCCATTTGTTGTTGGAATTAAATGAATATATGATTACGGGGGAAAAGAAGTGGATAAGAAACCTCCGTAAAGTAAAAAGTAGGATGAAAATATGAGGGAAAAAAATATTATTCGAGAGGCTAGTGTTTTTCTTATTGCAGTATTGATTTTAGTAACATCATTCGTTGTTGTTGCAGAGTCCCCGCAAAAATTATCATCCATCTCTTTAGAAAAGACAATGACTCCTTCTGATCTCTCTCGCGATGAATATGAGTTAAAATATTACGAGGCGGAAAATATCGATTCCCTTATCGGTATTTCTGGTAACTCACCACCATATACATGGAAGAGCGCTATCCGATTAACTCAGGATGAAATGGCGCCCTACTCAAATTGGACTATGACGAAAGTCAACGTCGCATTCTCAGGAGATAACGGGCAACCTGAAATCAATGTTACGATATTTATTTACGATAAAGGAACAACCTCGACACACCCGGGCCCAATCATTGTTCAAGACACCACTGCTCACATAGACACCACTGGAATTACCACAATCCCATTAATCACCCCAGTTGACCTTACGGGACATGCAGAACTTTGGGTCGCTGTACAATGGGTTCAAACAGAACCAGGTCCCGGAGTCTATTATGCTATGATTGACACATTATCAGGTCCGCATGTACCGAATAAAAGCGATTTTATTTATTACAATGGTAGTTGGAGTCAATTACATGATCTAATCCCAAACATAGATGGCCGTTGGGGGATAGGCGCGATTGTCCAAGGCAGCCCTTTACAACCACCGAATAAGCCAGTTATATTGGGACCAACAAATGGCACGGTTGGCACCTTGTATCCGTATACCGTGAATTCAACCGATCCCGATGGCGATGATATCTATTATCTCATTGACTGGGGTGATGGTACGTATGAAAATTGGATTGGACCGTACGCCTCAGGCGAGACTGTTACTGTTTTTCATTCCTGGATTGAAAGAGGCACGTATCTGATACAAGCAAAAGCAAAAGATAACATTACTGGAGAGAGCGCCTGGTCAGACCCCCTTATTATGACTGTCAAAGGACCAATACTTACACTGGGTAATATCACGGGGGGCTTTGGGGTCTCTATTGAAATTAAAAATATCGGTGATGCGGATGCAACGAATGTCATATCGACAATTAAAATCACTGGAGGGTTACTCAAACGAACAATAATAAATATCTCGCAGACAAGCTCAACGATTCCACCCAATACGACTGTAACCCCGGTTGTACGACCAATTGGATTTGGCTGGATTACAATAACAATAACCGTTCATGCTGAATATACACCTGAACTTCAGAAAAAAACAGACGGTCTTCTTCTGTTCATCATAACCACTCTACCGCCTCCAACTATTACATAATGCCTGACCTCCTTGGACAATATTGGTTATGATTCAGCCTGTTCTTGGGTGTGATTGAGGGCAGGAGCCACTGGTTACTATCTGGACATGATTAGGCCAGACATCAAACGAGGTATATCTCAACGCGGAGCAAAATCATATGAAAAAGAAATGGTTGGCGATGGGAATCATCCTCTTGTTCGTTGGGACAACTATAATTCCATCTACGGCACAAAAGATAAATGTAACTGATACATCAACTTTCGATGGAAAACCAGATTTAACAATAATAGGTATTATTGGTGAGTATTATTTAGAAGGAGCTACTTGTAAGTGTATTGTAAAAAATATCGGAACCGCTCCATCCCCAGATAGTACATTAGACACCTATGGCTACATTTTTTTTGGACTTATTCAAGTCATGGAGTCTCATAATTATGGACAGTATAGTATTAATCCAGGAGAAACTGAAAATATAGAATGTGGATGTCCCTATCCCTATTTCGGCATCATCCGTTACCGATGCACCATCAGCACTAGCATCCCTGAAGAAAACAATAACAACAATCGCTTTGTCCACTCCTACATTCTTGTGAACCGAGACCCTTTTTGGGGTTTCAAAGAGTTACCATGGTAATTAAGAAAGGAAAAGTATGAAAAGGAAATGATAAGCGATTGGAATCAATCATTAAAACCGTATCAATGCTTTACCTACGAAGGATATTCTATTTATAGGAGAACATTGTTATAAAATATAGATATAGGGGGAAAGTAAATGGATAATCGAACAATAAAATTTGTTCAGGCAGGAGTATTCTTCATCGTTACAATCCTCATTGTTTCTTCGACAACTATAATCGCATCTCATCCACCGAACGCATCATTTTCCTCAACGAAAAAGATGATGACTCTTTCCGATTCTTCCAGGGATGAAACGGAATTAAAATATTACATAGAAGAAGATCTCTCAACAGTAATTGGAGTATGTGGTAATGTGCATTGGAAAAGTGCGATCCGACTCACTCAAGATGAGACGGCAGCCTATTCGGATTGGACGATGACAAAAGTGAATGTGGCGTTTAATACAGATAATGGATGCCCCTATATTTACGTCAGGATTTATATCTTTGACAAAGGAAATACCTCAACAAGACCAGGTCCGATCATCGTCGCTGATACAATCGCAAAATTAAACACTACAGGGGTTACGACAGTTCCACTCGTGACTCCGGTGAATCTCAGTGGTCATGAGGAACTCTGGGTCGCTGTAGACTGGAATGATACATTTGATAATGCATATTACGCCTGGTTAGACACGGTCACCGGTCCACATATCCCACAGAAAGGAGACTGGTATTACTTGAACAACGCCTGGGGAGAAATCTACACAGGTGGAGCTGACTACGATGGGAACTGGGGTATTGGTGCCATCATCGAAGGTGCTGGCCTGGCAGAATTATCGATCGGGAATATTGAAAAAGGATACTTCGGATTCAATGCAGAGGTGCAAAACACTGGGGATATCGACGCATTAAACGTGACATGGTCGTATACCGTGAAAGGTGGTTTTCTTCATCATAACAAAACAGCAACAGGAACCGATTCGACACTCGTTGCACATGGAACGTTACCAATAAGCGTACCAATCTTCATTTTATTTGGTAAAATAAACATCGCAATTTACGCACAGGCAACAAATGCCCTCAAAGTCAATGTAAGAATATCCGCATTTGTATTAGGGAAATTTTTGCTTGGAAATAAATAAAACTTTAGGCGAAGAAAGAAATGAAAAGGAAATGGTTTGCGATTGGAATCATTCTCTTATTCATTGGAACCTCTTTCATCCCAGCGACAGCACAAGATACTGAGAAACCACTCCCAACATCAAGAAGCGATTGGTTGTATGTTGGTGGGAGTGGACCTGGAAACTACACGAGGATTCAGGATGCGATTGATAACGCAAGTGATGGAGACACGGTGTTTGTCTTTGATGATTCCTCACCTTATGATGAATATATTGTGGTGACGAAATCACTTATCATTCAAGGTGAAAATAAGAGGACAACGATCATAGATTCAGGTTATTTTAACATCTCTGCGGATCATGTGACCATCACTGGTTTTACGATTCAGAATTCAAGTACATGTCTGTTCATCGATTACCATGGATATAACAACATATCCAACAATATTATCATCTACAACACTCCAGGTATTGGTATCGTTGTCTATGGTCATGATAATATCATTATCGGAAACGATGTTTCACAGAATACTAACAACTCCCAAGGACAGGAATATTACCCTGGTATCATGGTGTCAGGTTCACACAATAATATCTCTTACAACACGATCCACGATAACAGTGTCGGTATTTATTTTACTGCGACAAATACGACTGAGATTTATCGAAATACAATCAAAGGAAATTTCGACTTCGGAATATTTTGCATTAATCCCTCTTCCGATACCATCAAGCAAAACAATTTTCTTGATAATAAGAAGAGCGCTCATATACTTAGGTTTATCACCGAAGGCCGCTTTGACCCCACAATACATCTGCCTATCTTGCCAGCTATTTTTGAGGGAAATTATTGGGATAAATCACGGATACTACCCTACCCGATCGGTGGTCTTTTTATGGTAAGTGTCTTCATAAGACTTTACCTCTGGGGTCGTCTTTTCGGGTTTGAAACCGGATTAAAATTATTTTATAATTACTCAAACTTTGTACAATTTGACTGGCACCCTGTACAAGAACCCTATGATATATGAGGAAAATCAAATGAAAAAGAAATGGTTTGCGATGGGAATCATTCTCTTATTCATTGGAACCAGTAACATTCCAGCGACTGCACAAAATACCGAGAAAACATCCGTAACATCCAGCGGTAACTGGTTGTATGTCGGTGGAGATGGACCAGGGAACTACACGAGGATTCAGGATGCAATAAACGATTCATCAGATGGCGATAGAGTATTTGTTTATCATGGGATCTATGTTGAAAACATAATCATAAACTCATCCATAGGTCTCCATGGTGAGGAGAAGAATACCACGATTATTGATGGCGGTGGTCGTTGGTCCGGCGGCAATGCTGTTACTATTCATTCGAATGGGGTGACTATCAGTGGATTTACTATTCAAAATAGCATG
>PDVH01000340.1_pt1 | contig 11893 bp, 12 predicted proteins | sample 1369781 | NCBI WGS metagenome assembly PDVH01 (sample SAMN07795378, study PRJNA414565) | Alkali sediment metagenome, whole genome shotgun sequencing project. | isolation source: glacial lake sediment | place: Bosnia and Herzegovina: Donje Bare Lake | collected 2016-06
GGTGAGTATAAACTATTTATCCGAATGATGCCGACAAACGGGGGTTCACCATCCATCCCCCACATTTTTTTATCCCACATAAGAATTACATACACACCAAAAAGAGCGAACCATGCCCATGAAATATCCTGAGATCGGAGTCTGTGGGCTTTCTTGCAGACTGTGCCCCATGTATAATACCGAAGCAGACAGCAGATGTTTAGGGTGCAAGAGCCCCTCGAGAATAGCGGTTGGATGTCCATTTATTACTTGTGCAGTAAAGAAAAAAGGAATTGAATTTTGCTGGGATTGTGAAGAAAGTAGAACCTGCGAAAAATGGAAGAAACACAGGGAAGCAGGTAAAAAAGGCGATTCCTTCAAATGTTATCAAAAACTAGAGGAGGATATTTCGTTTATCCAAAAAAATGGAATCAGTGCATTTGAAAAAACACAGAAAATTAGAGAACATCTCCTCAGAGAGATGTTAAAAGACTTTAACGAAGGACGTTCAAAAAGTTATTATTGTATTGCTGCGACAGTCTTAGGAATCGAAGAACTAAAAAAAGCAGTAGCTCAAGCAAAAAAAGAATCTGATGGGTTGGATGGAAAAGGGAAATCCAGGGTTCTTCATTCGATTCTAGATGATATTGCAAAAAAGGAAAATTATATCCTAAAGCTAAGGAAATGAACACGGTAACAGATATTTACTCCATATCAAATCATTCACCCGCCGGTTGCTAACCATCAGTTAACAAATGCGATACTGATACACTGGTGTTCAAGTCATCCTCCTCAAATTTTTATTCATACTGATTTTATTTACGATATTATTCGGATCATTCTCTTTTCGAATTGTACCATAAATAATTTTAAAAACGACCATATCATATATCGCGATAACAAACAGAGGTGAGAAAAAATGGAGAACAACACTCAAAAAGGATTGTATTTTTTAATAATTGGTTTAATCATCACGATGATCTGTTCATTAATAACATCGCTTTCTAGTTTTTTTACAAAAGACATCTTTGTATCAATGTTCATGAGCATGTTTGGAATCATCGCTCTCGTCGGAGCAATACTCATGATAATAGGAGCAATAATGTTTTTTATGGGACGAAAAGAGTTCGGCGAAAAACATCAGAAAAATGTAAAGAAAGCACTCATCATATTTGTCATCACCTTCGTAACGATCCTGGCTGTCGCTGCCATTTTCATCATAATGATGATATTTTCAGCATTGTCTACCATGTCAATAACAGATCATAATACATCATTTGCTGCCCCGACATTTGCAGCACCGACTTCCCTTTTGATCATCATTATCTCGATAATCGGTGCAGTGCTGGGTGGTTTGATCTATTATTTCGCACTCATTGAATTGGAAGATGAAACAGGAAAAAAAATATTATACGCAGGCATAGTGTCCTCCATCGCTATCTCACTACTAACATCATTTTATTTAGCAGGAACCTTAAATGAACTTTTCAGCTCGATTGCAACACACACCACAGATTTCTCTGCACTTCCTTACACGCAAAATATCAGTAAAATTAGTATCTTAGGGATCATTTCAAATCTCTTATACCTGTATGCATTCTACAATCCCTACAAACGAATGAAAGACGGCGGACTTGTACCTGTTACTGCATCAGCGGGTCAAGAGCTTCCTCCAACGAGACTCTGCACAAACTGCGGAAAAACCATACCTTCGAATGCAAATATCTGTCCCTATTGCAATAAAGAAATCTAAACGACGATCACGTAAAGTCATCCTTAAAAACTAGGGTTCAATTCCCTTCCCCTGTGTTCTGATCATTCTCATTAAACCAGTTACTATTTTTTATATTGTCTGTTCTATTCAGAATTGTCAAGGGAAAGGTGAATGGTACAATGATCGAGTTACCGGAGGCAATGACTCTAGCAAAACAACTGAATAACACTATTAAAGGAAAAACCATCTCAACAGTCATCGCCGCCCATACGAAACAGAAATTGACCTGGTATTACGGAGATCCAAAGAACTACCAACATCTTTTACTACACAAAAAAATTGACATGACAACCGCCTTTGGTGGATTTGTCGAAATCTCCGCGCAAAACATGAACATCTTGTTCCGAGATGGCGTCAACCTCCGTTTTTTTGAAGAAAGATCAATGACCCCTGAGAAGCATCAGCTGCTGCTCGAATTTACTGATAACTCCCTGCTGGTGGCCTCTGTACAAATGTACGGAGGAGTCGGCTGTTTCATACAAGCTGCGCTGGACAATACGTATTATACGGTCGCGAAAGAAAAACCATCGCCGCTCTCAAAGGAATTCGACAGAGAGTATTTCACGACACTCGTCAGCGATGATCAGGTACAGAATCTGAGTCTGAAAGCGTTTCTAGCGACAGAACAAAGAATACCTGGTTTAGGAAATGGCGTGTTACAAGACATATTATTCAACGCAAAAGTTCATCCAAAACAAAAAATCAACAAACTCTCCGAAAAACAAACACAAGCATTATTCCAATCTCTAAAGACAACCCTAACCGAGATGGCCAACAAGAACGGAAGAGACACCGAACGAGACCTCTTCGGGCGACCTGGCGGGTATAAAACAAAAATGTGTAAGAACACGGTCGGAAAACAATGCGACGTCTGTGGTTCAACGATTCTTAAGAACAACTACATGGGCGGCAGCATCTATTTTTGCCCGGGGTGCCAGACACTCTAATGATGTTGATAAGTAGCTATCATCCATAAGGAGGAAACGTATGAGACTCAATCCACCAAAACTCAATGCCACGGGGAAAAGAGGTATAGGACGAGATTATACTCTATTCGTCCTTGGCAGTTTATTTTTATTTGGATCAGCTGGAACCTTTTCTTGGATGAGAGGATGGATCTACATTGGTCTGACGTTGTCCTATCAAATTCTCTACACCCTATTATTACTCCATATCAACCCACAATTACTCAATGAAAGAGGAAAATTCAATTGGAAGGATACCAAGCGATATGACAGATATTTCGGGATACTCTACGCTCTCGCCGGGTTTTCCCTGTTGATTATCGCGGGACTCGATGCAGTCCGTTTCAAATGGTCAACCATCCCGGAGATAACAATCTACCCAAGCATCCTGGTTTTTATCCTCTGTTCTCTTCTCGCATACTGGGCGTATCACAGCAATTCTCATTTTATCCTCACATCCAGAGATGACAAACTGAACAAACAACAGATCTGCACGACCGGCCCCTATCGATACCTACGACACCCAGGTTATTCCGCTGCGATTCTTTCCTCTCTTTGTTACCCGCTCATACTTGGCTCATGGTATAGTTTCATCCCAGTTTTCATCATCATACTCCTGCTTGTCATACGAACCTCTTACGAAGACAAGACCTTAAAAAAAGAACTGCATGGGTACGACGACTATTCGAAAAAGACAAAATATCGATTATTCCCCTATCTATGGTGACACCGAGATGATGGAAGAACTTCCCTCCATATAATGGGTAAATTTTCGTACATCTTTTTATATCAAATTTCGTTTACCAAAACTTATGAGTGAAAAAGACTCGTTGGTTACTTATTGCGGATTATGCTGTTTGGATTGCCATGGATTTACGGGAAAAGTACCTGACCTGGCACGGGACTTACGAAAAGAACTGCGATCATCGAAATACGAAAAATTTGCACACGCAGTCGCCATTCAAGGATTCATGAAAGAATTAAAGGACTATGACACCTGCTATGAGGTCCTTGGCGCCATGGTCAAGTTCCGATGCAAGAAAGGATGCAGGAACGGCGGAGGACCACCGTTCTGTAAGATACGAACCTGTTGTCAGAAAAAAGATGTTCCAGGATGCTGGGAATGTGCTGAATTTGAGACCTGCGGGAAACTTGATATTTTACGACCGGTCCATGATGATGGGCATATAAAAAACCTGAGGATTATTAAGAAGAAAGGAACAACTGGTTTTATAAACGGGAAGAGAAACTGGTAGAATACCACCCAAAGAAAATATATAGACTCCTGAAAAAAGTAAACCTATAAGCGTAGGAAGCTTCCACATAAAAAAAATATTTTTACTTTTAGTATTAGGAATTCTCTCCCTGATAGGCCCTCTATATTTTTAATAATAGATTTTCACTATTCTCTTTTTATAAAGATCCCAGATAAACAATCTTCTCAATTTTTCTTTTATCTCTCCATCACTCCAGAACCCGTCTTATTTTTATCAAATTGCATTCATAGCACGTTCTATTCATTGGATTTGGAATCGGGCATTTCATGCAGATTTCGTTCATGATTTATTATTATGTAAAAAACAATTAATATAATCTTTGTCGAAAAATAAATTCAATTGACCACAAGTTTCTAAAAAATATTTATTTTGTTCAATATTTTAGGCGAAAATACGGTAAAAAAATTTACATTGACCAGGTAATATCGAATGAATGCCCAGTTCAACTCACCCTGGAAAAAACATCATGTTCGATGTGTCAGGGTCACGATAATAGAACACTGCGCCCTCTTCACAATCTTACGCTCAGCCTTCTTTAGAAAACCATGATGTCTCTCGGACCAGTCCCCTTCTAAAATCATCATATCGACCTTTCGTTCTTCGATAAAATGGGCTATCCCTTTACTGATATCCTGGAAAAATAAGGTAAGAGGAGTAATATGTCGCCGGAGGATTTTGAGAGCAGGACGCCGCAGGATAGAAAACTCTTCGCTTTTCACCGCCATTGATTCGGGATAAAACCGCGAATAAAGCTCAACAGATGACGGGAATTCCACCACCTTCGCAGCTATAATATCCACATCCGGGATGGGGGTATGAGCAGTCAATTCTTTCGTAAGATGGAAAGGCTCTTCCTGAAACTCACTCAGGACAGGAATCAGAACCCGGAAGGGAGGATGATGCGGTTCCATACGTTTCGTCGGGTTGCTGATAAGAATAAGCTTTTTGCTGGGAATCTTCTCAATCCATCTGATAAACTGAGCAGCATGACGACCTCCATAGAAAACATCCCGGGGAACAGAAATAATGATTGTCTCCGCCTTGGTTTTTTCAACAGTTTCCTTTACACTACTGTCAATCGTCTGTGGTGCACGAACATCGATATACTCACAGGGCACACCTGATTCCTCGGCAGCATCTCTAAGAATACGCTCTAAATTGTAATCCTGTGACGTCTTTAACTGCTCATTTAAAATTCGTAGAACAAAAAGACGCGACCCGATATTCCGAGCAAGATTCATCGAAATGACCGCAGTATTTTCTTCCCCAATCTGAGACGTGAGAGATAAAATAATCGGTTTATCACGTTCAATAAACTCCGGTATTAATGACACCTTTTTTTCTGCAGGCAGCTCAATTTCACCAGTGACAGAAGGAACAACCCGATGAACTGAAAGAAGAGACGCAGGCAGGAAATATTTTCGCAATAGCAATTTTCTGACTTCCTCAAAAAGAATGACAAGCGGAACAATAGAATACAGAAACACCCACTCTAGCGGCTGTAACGAGATCGTATTGAAGATCGGGCTAAACAACGGTATATAGACGACCGCAAGTAATATGAGGAGTTCAATAAGAATCGATATCAAGAGCCATTTATTATGACGCAGACTTACAGTAAATGTTGACTTGATGTTAGTCCTGGTCGCAATCAACATACCAAGTTGTCCTGCCATGATGCCGACAATGACCATCGTTGTTCCTTTCAGATACGCGAAATGATCGGCCATCGTCAGTTGACCAATGCTCCAACCGCTTTGCGACCAGGTGTAAAAACACCAGACTAACGCAAAGCCACCGATGATTAAACCAATATATCCTGAACGAGCCAATGATTTGAGATTAAACAGTCGATTTTCTTTTTTACGTGGCGCACGCTCCATAATCCCGGGTTCTGGTGGTTCTAGAGTCAAAGCCAATGAAGGTGGGATATCCAACACAAGATCGATGAGGAGAATCCCGACAATCGCCAGCGGCAGCGGGGTCTGAAGCAAGACAAAAGCAATAAAGGTCGCAAGCTCCGCCCAGTTATGGGTAAAGACATAGACATTGAATTTCTGAAGATTATCAAAAACAGAGCGACCTTCCTCAATCCCATTGACGATAGAAGCGAAATTATCATCCATCAAGATCATATCAGCAGACTCACGGGCGACATCAGTCCCTGTGATCCCCATGGCGATACCAATATCTGCTTCAAGTAACGCCGGCGCATCATTCGCACCATCTCCTGTGACCGCAACGGTTTCACCTTTTGATTTCAAGGCACGGACAATCCGTAGTTTTTGTTCCGGAGTGATACGTGCGAAAACAACATCAGGCACATCCAGTAGTTTATTGAGCGCATCATCAGACATCTCCGCGAGTCTATACCCAGTGGTCACCACGTATGATTTCGAAGTGATGATGCCGACTTTCCGTGCAATCGCCTCCGCTGTCAGTTCGTGATCCCCTGTCATCATGATGATACGGACACCTGCATTTTGGGCTTTCTGCACCGCACTGGGGACATCACGACGAGGTGGGTCATAAATCGCGACAAGGCCTACAAACGTCAAGGTATTTTCAACTGAAGCAGCATCAAATTTCTGCATATCAGTAGGAAGAACCCTCACCGCTAGAGCTAACACGCGATATGCTTGTCGAGCAAACATATCAATCTCTGTTCGAATCCGCTGTGATAACTCCTCAGTCAAGGGAATAATCTTTCCATCCCAATACACCGAGGTGCATTTCGAGAGAATTTCGTTCCCAGCTCCTTTTACATAGGCGGTGATTTTTCCATCAGTTCCTTTGTGGACACTGGTCATCATCTTTCTTATAGATTCAAAAGGGATCATCCCCACCCGGGGATTTTGAAGAAGCTCCTGTTTGTACTGGATCCCGGCTTTTGCCGCAAGAACCAATAAAGCTGCATCGGTGGTATCTCCAAGCGCGGTCCATCGTGATTTTTTCCGATCGAGAGGTGGAACCAAGGTCGCTTTATTGTCAAGAGCCGCCACCTGACATAATTTGTAGAGATCCTCCCGACCAGAAAAATCAACATTATTCCCTTCTGAATAAATGGAGCCTTCCGGTTCGTATCCCTCACCTGTGACATCAAAGGTGCGTCCCCCTATCCATATTTTTCTCACCGTCATCTGGCCGGTGGTAATGGTACCGGTTTTATCACTGCAGATAACGGTCGCAGAGCCCAGGGTCTCCACGGAGGATAGACGCTTCACGATCACGTTGCGTTTCGCCATCGCTAGACTACTCAGCGCAAGAGAAAGAGTGATCGTTATCTGTAATCCTTCAGGGACAAGGGAAATCATGACGCCGATCATGAACAAGATGCTCTCAGAGAGTTGGAGATGAAGGAAGAAAAGGGCGATAGTAAGAAACAGGACACCAACACCTACAGCAGCACCAAAATTCAGTTTAGCGGTATAATCAATCTCCTGTTGGAGCGGACTTGGTGGTTCCTCGATCGTTTGTGCGATGGACACGATCTTCCCAAACTGAGTTTTTAATGCTGTCGCTAAGACTACTGTGATTTTTCGATACACTCGTGCTTGTATCAGATGTGCGTGGCTGCGGCTCCGATTCCCCGGTTAAAGTGGAGTTGTCAACACTGAATTCATAACTATCGAGGATTCGTGCATCAGCAGGGACCTTATCGCCTTCCTCCAAGGAGATAATATCCCCTAGTACGATATCTTTAATCAGGATTTGCTTGGTCTGACCATCGCGCAGCACTCTTGCGTTCTGAGGTACGAGATCACGAATCGCTTCAACAGCCCGCTCCGCACGATGTTCTTGAAAGAGGTTAAACAGGACACTGATAACAACGACTCCAACAATCGCAATCCCCATCTGGATTGAACCCATATCATTCGCTGACAATCCAGTGACGAAGGAAAGAAGTGCGGCAATAAGAAGCAGGATGTTGAAAAGATTTTTAAACTGGATAATCAATTTTTTGTAGAGACGATGCTTCTTTTTCTCAGGAAGGACATTATACCCATATTGTTTGAGACGTTCCTCCGCCTCAATGGTAGAAAGCCCTTGAGAATGTGTTTTTAGGCTGTCAAAAAGTTGTTCGAATGAACAGCTGACCCAGTTCTTAATATCGGGATCACATGGAATATTTTCCATTTTGCATTGCCCCCTTCTAAGACCATGGGTAGTCTCTTATCGCTATCCATGCTACCGATCATTCTGGCGGCATATCAGGACCCTAGATATCAACATTGTGGTCCAGTTGATGTTTATATAATTCCTCCTGAAAAAATATTAGAATTTCCTCCAAAAAACTTTCTTCGTATCCTAACATGGTATGAAAAAGATACTAAGATGAATGAACATCTCTATTTGTTCGTTCTCAGCGACATCGCCCAGCTCTTTGCTTTTTTAATATTTTCTTCCTTGTTTTTCTCAACGTTGAGGAAATCCATCTCCCCGATGATGGTGTTGCCTGATACCGCTTTTTTGAGATTTTCAATGGTTTTTGCTTTTGATCCTTCATGACAGCAAAACAACCCGATCCGTTTATTCTTCAGGGGAACCTGTGACACGAACGATCGTATCGCCGGGGCGTAATCAAACGCCCAGACTGGTGTACCGATCACGATGGTATCGAAGTCATTTGGATTTTTTTCAAAGGGTTCCAACACAGGTTGTTTTCTGAACACCACCTGTCGGCCACCCCAGACGTACTTCATGAAACCCTTGGAACGGATATCCTTCACCGGTTTGCATTCCAACAGGTCTGCACCAAGAACCTCAGCGATGGCTTGTGCGATCAGTCTTGTGCTTCCTTCATACGAATAATACACGACAAGGATGGTGTTAGCCATACGTCTGTGCAGCAGGGGTTTCCTTAAAAATGTTTTTCAACGCGCGCTGTCAAAAAAAATCTTCCCAGGGATGTGGACCGTATGGCACCGAATAATAGTACTCGAACCAACCAGTACCAGAAAGGTAGAATGGTGTTTTCGTCCCGTTGAATTGCTTCAGCTCAATGTAATGGCGATGATGCAGCACCCCGGAGAAACCTTGTTCCACGGATCCGGTCTGCGTCCAGTATAACGCTGTCCCGTTCACTTTTAGACTGATGATATCATAGAGATCGTCTGACCCTACCCGTTTCAGCACTAGCCCCTGGAACTCGCCTGTGAACCGACGCAGGTTTGTGCGGGAGTTTAGCGTATAGAATCGGCTGAACCCGCACAGAAAATGAGGCTGTTTGATGCCCTTGAAGGATTCCACGTAGAGCGAGGAATCAGGCTGTTGGAACACATGGATCTCGAAGCGGTAATAATGCGTCATCATCGGACCATCATATCGGTGGATGCCGATGAACAGGACCTTGGGTTCCACGAACTCCTGTTTGTTATAAAAAGGCCATTCCTGCCAATACGAGCCGATGATGATCCCCTGGTACGGCATCTCAGATTGGGATGAAGCTTGAGACGCGGCATCGGATATTCCCGAGACGCAGGAAGAGAGAATTAGCACGCTAGCTACAAAAAACAGGATCAGAACACGTTTCCTAATCATTTCTATTCCTCCTTCGTTCAAAAAGAAAGCGTTCCAAGTAAAAAAATCTTTCTCAACGAAATATTATAACAAAATCCTTTCATAAAGGGAGATCATAGGAACAAAAGTATGACCACAATTTTATATTCACGCTAGTCGTACCATCATTACTTGGACATCAGAAAACAGAATGCGACCCATTTGGCTTTCTCTAGCGCATCCCTTTGATTCATTCCTTCCCGTAGGTTCTCGTAATAGGTTTCCATGAAGATCTTATTCACCAGTTCGTATTTCTTCGGGTCGATATTGCTATTGATAAAATGTGAGCACCCACGGAGCCAATCTGAATCGAATTCGCGCTGTTTGGTTGAAGAATACCTCACCCGCATCTATGTTATACTTTATCAATACCAGTATTTGTTTCTATGGAGGTATTTTTTCAAAATGAGAAAATGACGTCATCCAATGAATCTGTTGAAAACCATTGGCGCATTTAAAAACAGTATTTTTTGTTCATATAAAAGGAAAAATAAAGAAAAAAATAAGAAAAGAATGAAAATCTTTTCTTTGAGGAGCCTTTACACTGCGGGATTATATTTTATGGTATGAACCAAGAACGGATGAGCAGTATCAAGCTCCAGCGGCGCTCTTCGTTCATCGAAACTTATCTTTACAAAACCGAACTGAAGGGCCTCGCCGTTCACTTCTCCACGTAGGACAAATCCTTTTATCTGCCCGTGGGTCGAGTCGATCCAGACCAAACCAACCGCGGATAATTTACATTGATATTCAGCTTCGCAGCTGACGACTGGAAGAACCAGTGCCATCACCAGCCCGATTCCTATTAGGCTAAGGGTTTTTTTTCCCATTTCAATTACCTCACAGCAGATAACATCCTCTCACTACAAAAAATTATTTTCTAATTTCTTATACAAATATATAAAAAAATAAACAATTTTTAATTAATTGTCCAACAAAATAAAGATATTTATGTGCGACGTTCATTTTCTACGTCAAAAAATACGTTTCCAACCTGAAGGAACGACAATAAAGAAGCAGAGGAACCCTATTGGAGCACTTTGAGTTCTTCGAACTCACCTAACTGTTTGTTCTTCATGACATTATCATAGGTGAAGTACTTCCCGTTCATCGCCACATACACGCCATGCGGGAGTGACTGAACGAACGCAAGCGCACTGCCCAGGTTGAACAGCCCGTCGGAGCTGCCGAACCGATACGGGATCATCGCCCCGGTTAGGACGATGGTCTTATCCTTAATCGCTTCACCCAGTTTCTTCGCAGTCTCAACCATGGTATCAGTCCCATGGGTGATCACGATGCGTTCCTCCTCGCAGTTCTTGCAGTTCTCCACGATGATGGAGCGGTCCTGATCCTTCATAGTAATGCTGTCGATCATCATCAGGGTGCGGATGTCGAGGTCTACTTTACAATGCCCAAGCTTGAGCATCTCAGGGAGATGCGTGTCACGGAAGAAGAGTTTACCTTCTATCATATCGTATTCCTTGTCGAATGTCCCGCCAGTGACAAATACCTTTATCGCCATAGGTTCAACCCAATCCCTTGCTCTGTACTTTGGACCGGTAATCTGCTTTGTTTTTAAGTCTTTTTCGTCAGAGCCTCCTTGAGCTTTTCTCGGTTAAACCCTTCTCCCCCAGGAGAGAGATCACGCAAAAGTATGAAATGTATGATTAATATGAAAAGTAATATATAGGAGGTGCCCCTTACCCACGGCTTCAAGGAATCATCATGATGAAGGATATGAAATTCTACGGCAGCACCACCCTTGGCGAACGTGGACAAATCGTCCTACCAGCAAAACTCAGAGAAGACTTCCACATGAAAAAAGGAGACATGCTTGTTGTCATCGGAAACGCGGAATCCTATCGCATAGGCCTGGTCAATCCAGAAGCAATGGGCACCTTCCTCGATCAGATGAGCAAACAGATAGACTCTATGAAATCAAAGATGAAGAAAAAGTGAGCACCATGGAAGCGGATCAACCAAGACCAATCACCTACCAGTTTAAATGCCCCACCTGCGACACCATCGGGGAATACTCAGGAATACCAGGGGAACAACTGATCGTGGCATGCCAGCAATGCAACACAAAAGGAAGGGTCACCATCCCAGGCGGCACCACGCTAGGGACTTCAAACGGCAATGCAATCGAGATTTCCCATCTCCAAAAACTCTTTGGGGATTTCGCAGCAGTCGACGATGTCTCCTTCGCCGTCAAAAAAGGAGAAATATTCGGACTGCTCGGGCCCAATGGCGCTGGAAAATCCACCATCATCCGGATGCTGTGCACACTGACTCGACCGACAAAAGGCTCCGCGTCCGTCGCTGGCTATGACGTC
>PDVH01000144.1_pt1 | contig 11882 bp, 13 predicted proteins | sample 1369781 | NCBI WGS metagenome assembly PDVH01 (sample SAMN07795378, study PRJNA414565) | Alkali sediment metagenome, whole genome shotgun sequencing project. | isolation source: glacial lake sediment | place: Bosnia and Herzegovina: Donje Bare Lake | collected 2016-06
CGAGATCTTCATCCTCATAACCTCGGTGCCGTAATTGTCCAGCGGGACTGAGTTGATCCTTATGATGCCTTTGCCCGCCTTCAGCGTCGCCCGTGCGATTGCTGTTTTCCGTTTTCCGCTTGTGTTTATGATCTTGACCATCGCAACCACCCGTCAGAACTTTGCCCCGAGAAAGGTGCAGACTGCACCAAGGGTGACAAACTGTGCATTGTTCAACCGGTCCATGTGTGCTTCAATTGGAACTTCCATCTCTTTTCCTGCGAACCCCACGGGAACCCCGACGTAACACCTGACACGCTTCATCGCGTCCATGCCGCGGGGGCGTTTGTACGGGAGCATGCCCCGGATCGTGCGCTTCATCAGGTGGTCCGGCCTGCGCGGAACAAACGGCCCCCAGCCGGTCGAACCACGGCTGCGCTTATGCTGGTAGTTCCCGAACACACGCGGGCGGCTCCCGGAGATGATCGCCTTCTCTGCATTGACGATTGCGATCTCTTCACCCGCAAGCGCCCGTTGTGCAACGACGCTGGCAAGCCTGCCAAGCAGCATTCCTTCACCGTTAATTACTGTCACCATCGTTGCCTCACCTCAGGATACGGACTCCGCTGCCTTTCGGGTTGTCCTCGAGCAGCTGCTCAATTGTCATGCACTGTCCCTTTGCATCCCTGATCTTGCTTGTGGCTGATGCCGAGAAGTTCAGCGCTGCCACTTTCACGGACTGCGAAAGGGCGCCGCTGCCCAGCACCTTGCCTGGGACAATGATCGTCTCGCCGTTCTGGGCGTACCGGTTGATCTTGGAGAGGTTGACCTCGGCGTAGCGCAATCTCGCGCCAGATCTTAGCCTCATTCTCCCGCGACATGTTCTTAAGGAGCAAAATAAGGCTGCTCAGACGGGGGTTCGTCTTTGCCATGGTTCTTGTCATTTCTTACCATCCCCTGAAATTTCGCGTATTTGTTTTTCCAGCTCATCGGACTGTCCTTTGATATGCTGCAGCGCACGCTGCAGGATCTCCCTGACCGGAAGTGACCCGTCGCCTTCGACAACGAAAATAAACCGGTCAGGTTCAGAGGAGATCCTGATTGCCGGCTCGTCCCCGATGCCGCTTGCAACGCACGCCAGTTCGCAGAGCCTGCACATGGAACAGTCAGGCAATTTACCGTCGATAACCTCAACCTTCTTGCCCTTCGCAACAAGGATAGCCCGCGGGCACTCATCAACACACATTCCGCACGCGTCGCAGATATCGCTAATCGTGATAATGGGGTAGTTCTTGTACCCGCAGACAACGGTTGGCTGCCATTTGGCGTGCTCTTTGCCGGTATTGAGTATGGCATGGGCCTCGAGCACGAGCTTCTGGCCCTTGATGAGTTTGACAATCGGGATATTGTCATGCACCGGCACTGCTTCCGGGTCCTGGGGGATCAGGTCGCCGGACTGGACCGTCTTTGGACCTTCAACACTTAAGGTGTAGGTCACTGAACAGCTCGGGCAACCCGCACCGTCGCATGCACATCTCTCTTTTTTTGAGTATGTGGTAAGGTCGGTTTTAATCGGGATGAGCCCGAGCCGGTGGGCGACCATCTCATCGAAGAGTGCGCTCGTGTTGTCATAGATGCGCACGTCCTCGATTGCAAGCGTCGGCACTTCTGCGATCATCGCCCTGCGCAGTGCGTTGGCAAATGCCGGGCGTGCACCACCGAGGGTAAACCGCGCAACAGTATCGTCAAAACTGGCAAACTGTATCTCCATTACACTCTCCTTCCTCGTCTGCCACCCTTCGGACGGCATGAATCATGGGGGATGGGGGTGACGTCCTCAATCCTTCCGATGCGCATTCCCGCGCGGGCGAGTGCCCGGATCGCTGCCTGCGCCCCGGGCCCGGGGCTGCGCTGTTTACCCTGTCCCGGTGCCCTGACCTTGACATGGACACCGACAAACCCTTTCTCCTTTGCTGCTGCTGCAACATTTGCCGCCATCTGCATCGCAGCATACGGTGAGCTCTCATTCCTGTCCTGCTTTACCACCATGCCACCCGAGCTCTTTGTCACCGTCTCCGCGCCGGAGAGGTCGGTGATGGTGATGATCGTATTATTAAACGAAGCAAAGATATGGGCAATGCCCCATTTCTCCTTCTCACCTGTCGTCATCTCACTTCACCCCTGCTGCTCTGGTGATCCGTTCCCGCTCCGCGTGGGAATCAGTCACGAAGGGTGACTTGCCATAGTAGCTGATCTGCGCCTCTTCGTGTGTGATAAGCTGGCGCGCCTGTTTGGGCGATCGTGCGAGCCCCCTCCGGTACACCAGCGTCTGGAGACGTCGTTCGAGCTGCGTCTGTACCTTGAGCGAGAGGACATCATCGATGTCTGCATCAGGGCCCAGCAGTCCTGAGCGCTGCATGGAGGTGAGGAGCTCGGCACGTTTTGCCTCAAAAAGCGCCCTGTCGCTGCTGCTTGACATGAGTGCGAGGAGGTCACGTGCCCCTTTGCGGTATTTGCGCAGGATGCTCTGTGCCTTCCAGACGTCGCGTTTGTTGCGCAGCCCGTACTCAATAACGAGGCGGGTCTCACCCTCGATCTGTGTCTTCTCCCATGGGCGTTTCGGGGTCTGGTATGCCTTATGGTTCTTTCCCGGGTATCCCATGGCTCTACGCACTTCCCTCTTTGGTCTTCTTCACACCAACAGTCGCGCCGGTTCTCCCGGTCGACTTGGTGCGCTGCCCGCGGACTTTCTGCCCGGTCTCGTGACGGATGCCCTTGTAGCAGCGAATCTTTCTCATCATATTCACGTCATCGTCCCTGGCCATCGTCACATCGGGGCCCAGCAGGTGTTTTGCTTCACCGGTGTACACGTCCTTAGGGCGGTTCGTCATCCATGCCGGCACTTTCGTCCCGTACTGATCAACAGCGGCGCGGAGACGGTTGACGCCGTCCTCATCGAGACGACCGAGCGTCGTGTATTCATTGACCTTTGCCATGCGGGCGATCACGCTGGACGTGTGCCTGCCCACACCCTTGATGCCGGTGAGAGCGACACGGACGGATTTCGTGCCGTCCAGATCGGTAGTGCCAATCCGTACAAAGTATTTTATGTCTTCTTCCTGAGCCATCCAATTCCCCCGATTGTGAGATTACCTCTTGAGCGCTGAGGGAGGGATTTGAACCCTCGAGTCCCAGGGGGACACAGGTTTAGCAAACCTGCGCCATACCAGGCTTGGCTACCTCAACAGAGAATCTCGCATCTTTCGACACTCGCGGCGTATATCCGCCGCTCCATGAATGGTGCTTTATACTATGGTTCTGGGGGGGTTATAACTGTTTGTGTATGCGAACCCCTTTCGGGGGGTGAGCTCGAGAAGATTTTCATCAGAAAATCTTCGCTGTTTTGAATCCCGAATGTAATGAGGGATGAACTTAGAGAAGAAATCCATCAGAAAATCTTTGAGTGTGCGACTCCTTCCCGCAAGGAAGGAGGAGCTTGAGAAGAATTCCGAAGGAATTCTTTGAGGGTGAAATAAGCCTGCCGGGAACCGTTACCTCACCCGTTATTGTACATCGCTCGATGGCACTGACAACCGGTACCTGTCATTCGGCACGCGGATTGCGAACCGTACACCCTTCCCGTACTCGCCTGTTTCGGCAATCGTGATGCCGGTAATGGAGAGGATCTCGCGGATCAAAAACAGCCCGAGCCCTGTATGCTTGCCAAATCCCCGGATGAAGATCTTCTCCTTAAATTCTGGGGCAATACCGACGCCGTTATCTTTATACAGGATAGTAAGAACATCATCGGTTTTTTCTAATGAGAGCAGTATTTCGGTCACATGCTCACCATGCCGGACCGTGTTCTCCATGAGGTTGTAAAATACTTTCTCGATCAAGGGGTCTGCATAGATGGAGATGCCATCAAACTGCACCTTTAGAGAGATATCAGCAAGCGGCAGCTGCGCGGCTGCCCGCCGGACGGTCGATGCCACGTCCTGCCATTCCGGGGCGCGAACCCCGATATCCTGGTAATAATGCGTAAAATCGATCTGGCGTTCAATCGCCCGGACGGTTTCGATCTCCCTCTGGATATAGTCAAGCAGCGAAGGGTCTTTTGTGAGTTCCTGCGATAGTTCAAGATATGCCAGTAGCGCAGTAATTTTGTTTAAGATATCATGACGGGTGATCTGTGAAAGGATATTGAGTTTTTTGTTTGCCTGCGCCCGGCTCTCCGTGATGTCACGGGCAATATGCACGCTGCCGATCGGGTTCCCCTGGTCATCGCGGAGCGGGGAGACGGTAACCAGGTACTCCCCCCCAAGACAGCCTTCGCTTACTTCACTCGTATGCTCCTTTCCATCGAGCATAAGCCTGGTATGCGGGCAAAAATTTGGCGGTTCATGGGTACAGTGCACCACTTCATAGCAAAAGAGCCCGATCGCCTGTTCGGCAGATACCCCCAGTTTCTCTGCCATTGACCTGTTTATCCGCAGTATGCGGTAGTTGAAGTCGATGAGTGCGATCAGGTCGGGTACGGCATCAAACGTCCGCTCCCACTCCTCCCGTGCCATGATATGGCGCTCCTGCTCCTCGTTGAGGCGCAGCGACAGGTATGAGACCACAGATGCAATCAGGACAAAAACAACGCACCTTGCCGCGGCCGAGATCAGGTCTGCTGCATATGCAGAACGGGTCATGACAACCATTGCAAAATAGAGTGCGGCAATCCCGATGGCAAACGGCACCCCGCGCTTCGGGTAATAGAATGCTGCAAGGATGATCGGGATATAGAGGAGATGGGAGACGACAATGGTGATGCCGATAAGAAGACAGTAGAGGTTGATTGCACATGACCCGATCGCTGCAACGAGAACGAGGAGCGGCGGCGTGGAGGGGGGGGATCTCAACCGCTCAATTGACAGCACAGCCATACGGGATCCGGATACAATAGTGCTGACAGGGAATAATAAAACCCTTGTGCTTTCCCTGTAGCGTCATGGAATGCGGAGGGATGCCGGAGATTCACGTACCTTGACCTCCGTGTTGGGTTGTTGTGCGGCCATCAAGTTTGCTCATCACCCTGCTGCACCCTTCCCTTTGATTCTGAATGCTCCCTTTGGAACCGTGATCGTAAACCGAACACCCTTATTCGGTTCTCCGGTTTCCTGGATCATGATGCCGGTGATGGAGAGGATCTCCCGGACGAGATACAGGCCGAGCCCGGTGTGTATTCCAACACCGTGGTCGAAGATCTTTGCCTTGTCTTTCTCAGGGATACCAGAGCCGTTATCCTTGTAGGTAATGATGAGGTGGTTGTCGGATTCATGGGCTTTGAAACTGATCCGGGTCGCCGTTGCACCGTGCGTGAGACTGTTATCGATGAGGTTGTAAAAGACCCGTTCGAGCAGCGGATCAGCATAGACCTCGAATCCATTGGTTTCAATAATCACGGACTTTTGTGCCAGATCGAACCCCGATACTGCCTTGTTAAATGCCCCGTCCAGTTCCTGCCAGCCGGGTATCGCGATACCGAGGTTCTGGTAATCCTTTGTGAATGCAATCTGTTCCCGTATGACTTTCGCTGCCTCATCAATCCGCTTGAGGTATTCGGGCAGCAGGGGGGAGGTGGGGCTGTCGCGGGCGATCTCAACATACCCCCGCATAACGGTGACTTTGTTCAGGATGTCGTGGCGGGTGATGCTCGAGAGGATATTGAGTTTTTTATTCACCTGTTTGACTCCAGGTACAGCAATTCTCCTGATGGGGAAAACACCCCGCAGCCTTTCTCCCAGACCCACCTGACATCTTCCTGTGAGGTCAGAATCGGGTATTCTTCTTCAAACGGTATTTTCCGGGCAAGCACGTCCTGCCATTTGTTCCAGATCCGCTGCTGGTGATCCGGCAGGATGAGGTCATTAAAGGCGATTTTTTTATTCTGGAGGAGGTCTGCGGGGGGATATCCGGTGAGCTCAAGGCACCCGTCGCTGATAAATTCCATCGTCCTTTTCGGGTCATTGTGACACCGGTAGGCAATGCCCGGGAGGTTTTGTACAAGGGTGGTAGACACCCTCTGGCTTTCCCGAATCTGCTGCTCTGCCTGCTTGCGTTCGGTTATATCGGTAAGAACGAGGAGGAAACCCGGCTCATGGTGGTACACAATGGGCTGCGCCCGTACCATCGCGGTAATGACCTGGTTGCGTTTCGTGATGATATCGATCTCGTAGGGTTCGAGCTCAAGTCCGGCGATTCGCTTTCTGATATTGCCTTCTGCCATCTCGCGGTGGTAGGGTGCAACTGAAGATAGAACCGAAGTGCCGATCAGATCCTCGGCAGGACACCCCATTGCCCGGGCGGCTGAAGAATTCATATAGACAATAGTGCCCGAAGTGTCATAGACCATGATATAATCGGGGAGATTCTCGACGAGGCTCCGGTTGAATTCTTCGCTTTCCCGCAGCGCCTTTTCTGCCTGCTTCCGTTCTGTAACATCGTTGAATATGGCAACAACATCGCCGGACGGGAGCCGGTAGGTAAAATTCTCCCGCCATCCTTCACGGAGCTGATCTTTGTAGTACGCGGCAGGGAGATACTCGGGTGCTCCGGTCCGATATACGCGCTGGAGAGAGGCAAGAAGCCCGAATTTGTCCATGTTCGGGAACACCTCAAGCAACCGCCTGCCAATAACCTGCTCCTTTGTAGCATGGGTGATCCGCTCCGCTGCAGGATTAAAGTCCTTGAAGACAAAATCGGATCCGAGATCAACAGGTTGGTAGACAGCGATGCCACTGTTCATTGCCTGGATCATCGCGCGGTACCGCTCCTCGCTCTCCTGCAGGGCCCTGTCTGCCTCCCTGCGCCGGGTGATGTCACGGAAGCGGACAATGATCGCACCTATGGCGGGGTCATCGAGATAGTTGGAGCCGCCCGCGGCACCGGAACTGAGGGGTGATAGTCACCCCCGGTTTCCTGATCGATTGTACGAATGCCTCCTTTACGAGCGGGATGTCATCAGGATGGATGAACGTAAAGATTTTTTTCCCCACCCGTTCCCCTGCCCCGTACCCCAGCACCCTTTCGGTTGCGGGGCTTTCGTACGTGATGACCCCCTCGTCATCAAGAAATGAGAAAATATCGGATGAATTCTGGACAATCGAGCGAAAGAGCGTCTCGCTTTTCCTCAGCGCATCTTCCACATTCTTCTGCTCGGTGATATCCTGCCCGACCGACTGGTATTCAACGATCGTGCCCCTGCTGTCAAATACTGCCCGGTCACTCCACCGCTGCCAGCGGATCTGGCCGTCCGGCATGACGATTCGGTGTTCGATTAATGATACAGGATGACCCTGTGTGAGCATAAGAAAGTGCTCCCTCACCCGTGCCAGGTCCTCTGCGAAGATGTGGGGGACAAAGACATTCCCGAGGATCTCATCGCGTTGTTTATTGAAGTACCGGCAGTATGCTTCATTCGCGAACAGATGCTTCCCGTCAGGAGCAAACCGGGATATGAACTCGGTCTGGTCTTCAACGACATTCCTGTAGCGCTTTTCGCTCTCCCGCAGCGCCTCTTCTGCCCTCCGCCGCTGAACAGCCTGCCGGATCTTGTGCACGAGTTCGGTAAACTGCACACGCGGCAAGCCCCCTTTCTGGAGGTAGAAATCCGCACCGCTGTTGAGCGCCTCAATGACCACTTCTTCCCTTCCCTTGCCGGTGAAAAGGATGAACGGGATGGTGCGATCGATATGGCGGATTTTCTTGAGCAATGCAATCCCGTCCATCTCAGGCATCATATAGTCAGAGACGATCGCATCGAAAGTTGCCTGTTGTAACCGATCCAGCGCCTGTTGTGCAGAGATTGCGGTATCAACAGAGATGTCCTTGAACTGCTCGATGAATAATTTCCCGACATCGAGCAGATCCGGCTCATCATCAACGTAGAGGACCCGGATCGTGGACATGTCTCAACGCGGAAATATTTGACTCCTGCATTAATAAATTGTCAAGTAGGGTGTCTTGGAAAAAGTACCAGCTCAGTTTGTGCGTTGATGATGATAACGGGTGAGTCACTCCCCGCAGCCCGTGCTCTGCTGAAATGCATAAAAGTAAGGTATGCTCTCATAGATATTTACAGGGCGTTTACCAGCGAACGGCGGGTCACCATGCCGACGAGCTTTCCTTTGTCCGTGATGGGCAGCGAGCTGATCTTCTTCTTGAGTATGAGGTCGACAATTTCGGCAACTTTTGCGCTCCGGTCGACACTGATGAGTGGGGAAGTCATAACTGCCCGTACGAGCAGATTGTGGAGGTGAAAATCCTGATGACGCCCCTCAACCTTCTCCCGGAACTTCCGCACTGAGACTGCCACATCGGTCTCGGTGACAATGCCCACAGGTTTGCTGCCATCGGTTACAACGAACCGGCTGATGCCCTCCTCCGCCATGCGGTGCTGGAGGTGCTGGACGCGTTCGTTCACCCCGATCGTGTGCACTGGTTCCATCACCGTATCCACGCTCCCTTTCGGCTGCAGTACCCTGATCAGCTCCCCATACCCTACCTGCCCGATCAACCGGTGGTTCCTGTCATAGACGACCACCAGCTTAAAGCGCTTGAGGAGGGGGACAAGCTCGCTGATTTCCTGATCAGGATAGACCGTTGTGAAATCCTGTTCCACCGAACCTGCAACATGGATCTTTGCTGTTGAGATCGGCACCTTCTGCCTGCTGCCCAGCTTGTCTGCAATGGATTTGCGCGATACTGTGCCGACAACGTCATGGCCGGATATGGTGATGAGGGGATCGATTCCCTCGTTAATCATCTTGTCAAGTGCTTCAGTGATTGCCTGTGATTTGGCAATCGTCACAGGCTTTGCCATAATATCCCGGACAAAAAGCTGGTGTGTCATTATCCTCCCTTTAATTGACCATGTAGGGGTTTATCCACAACCATGCCGGATCAGAGCGCGTTCACCAGAGAACGGCGTGTCACCATGCCAACGAGCTTCCCTTTGTCCAGGACAGGCAGCGAGCTGATGTTCTTTCTGAGCATGAGGTCGACAATTTCGGCGACATTTGCGCTCCGGTCGACGGACAGGATTGGGGAGCTCATAATATCCTTGACAAGGAGGTTGCGGATCCGGTGGTCCTGGTGCCTGCCCGTTACCGCTTCGCGGAACTTGCGCATCGCGATCGCAACATCGGTCTCGGTGACGATCCCGACAATACTGTTGTTCTCTGTCACCACAAAACGGGTGATGTTATCATCCAGCATCCTGCGGCGGAGGTGGACCACGCGCTCATCGGATTCGATGGTGACCGCCCGCTCCATCGAGCCATCAGGCGGGCCGTCAGGTTGGAGCCTTTTTAAGAGGTCCCCGGCACCCACCTGTCCGATGAGCTTGTGGTCGCTGTCATACACCACCACGAGCTTGTAATGCTGGAGCAGGGGTATGAGCACATTGATGCTTTCATCGGGATATACGCTCGTGAAATCCTCTGCAACAACGCTTGAGACATGGATGGCGGTGGGAGCGATGCCAGAGTTCTGTTTGCTCCCGAGCTTATCTGCGATTGCCTTGCGCGAGACCGTGCCGGCAACGCTTCCGTTGTGCGTCGCGATGAGCGGGTCGATGTTCCCGGCCAGCATTTTATCGAGCGCTTCGGTGATCTTTGCAGATTTTGCGATGGTGATTGGCTTTACCATTACGTCCCTGATACAAAGTCCTTTTGTCATTTCGCCACTTCCCTGATGATATCATCCCGTTTTATGATGCCTGCGATATCGCTTTCTTCCACGACCACAAGGCTGTTGATCTGGTGCCTGTTCATCATTATCACGGCCTGGTTTACCGGTGTTTTAAGCGGGGTTGTGATCACGGGTGAGGTCATGATGTCCTCGGCGATCACGGGCGCGATAAAATGCGCACCCTTCCGGCGGGTGCCCCGCTGCTGGTGCCTGCGCCTGGCCGTACTGTCCTTCTCTGCCATCCCTGCAATTGTAATCCCGCTGTCAAAGAACGCAAGGTTGGTCTCCGTTATGATTCCTGCGATAGACCCGTCGTTATCGATAACCACCACCTTATCATTCCGCTCGCTCATCACATCAATTACATGGTCAAGCGAATGGTACCGGCTGACCATTGCCGCATCCTCCATCATGTCACTGACCGGACAGGACAGGCTCATGATGACGGCGGATTTCATGAGATCGGATTTTGTCACGATCCCGATCACCGTGTCGCCTTCAACAACCGGTATGCTGCTGATGCTGTTCTCAATAAAACAGGCAGCAATCTCCCGTATACCCGTCGTTGGTGTAACCACCATCGGATCGCGAACAGCAAGGACGCTCACGGGTATGCGATCGATCGGGCGCCGCCTCCACGCCGGTTCGCTCTGCCGGAGCCGGTACGCCAGGTCCTTTTTCGTGATAATGCCCAGGAGTGCTTCACCGTCCATGACGAGCAGCCGGGAGATGTGGTACCTGACCATCAGGTGACGGGCGTGCGCCACAGTCTCCGAAGGGGCGATCACATGGACCGGTGAGGACATCACATCGGACGCTTTCACGGCCATCACCCCTGTGCAAATGCCCGTACCAGGTCAAACTCGGTGACAAGCCCGACCAGCCGCGTGTCATTGATGACAGGTAATGCACCGATATTTTTCTCCAGCATCTGGCGGGCTGCCTCGTTAATGCTCTCCTGTGGCGTGGTGGTGAAGAGATCACCTGCGATAAGGGTACGCACTGGCAGCTCCATTACCTCGGCAACATCGCCGGTGGAGAGGCGGGAAAATACTTCGCGGCTCCCGATATAGCGCATGATATCGGTTGCAGTGATGATGCCATACAGCACCTCGTCGCTCACGACGGGGAGCCGCCGGAACCTGTGCTGCGTCATGTCGCGGGTGACTTCCGCAATCGGGCAATCCGGCTGCGTGACCCGCAGCGAAGATGTCATCACGTCCTCAACCGCAAGCGTGCTGTTCTCTGCCGCAAGGACCCGCATTACGTCGCGCTCTGTGATGATTCCCGCAAGAATCCCGTCGTTATTCACGATGGGCAGCCCGCCGACCTTTTTATTCACGATGATGGCTACTGCGTCCTTTATCCGTGAACTGTCCGGCAGTGTTTCCAGCTGCCGGGTCATGATTGCCCGAACGCTCTCGTTCACTGCAGCGATCAGGTTGCCGCCATGTTTCACCTGCACGAGCCGGTACTTGTCACCTCCGCCCATGAAATTAATCACATCGCCCGATGTTACTATCCCCCGGAGTTTCCCGGTCCCTGCATCAGTCACGGGCAGACGGCGGAACCCGCACTCCGTCATCGTTTCCACCGCTCCCATGATGGTGGTCGTGGGCGGAACCGACACGACGTCGCGGGTGGCAACCGCCATGATCTCGCCGTTCTGCTGTACTATGTGTGACTTGAAATCGACAGGGCCCCTGTCAAACTTACCATGCATCTTGAGGAGTTTGTCTCCCTGCTTGATGCCGCGGTCATTCCTGCCCATGTAATCCCTCCTTTTCTGGTAAAATTTTATTCCTCACCCGGCAACGGGGTGGCGGGTGGTGCGTTGACCTGGATGAGGATGTTCGAATATCAGGCAATAGCACAGTTCTTCCTGTATGCGTTACCGGAGTCCGGCAAGGACATCATGCCGGTCCACGATGCCCACGATGGCCCCCCCCTCAATAACGGGCAACCGGCTCACATCGTGGTGCACGAGCAGGTCCGCAGCGGTGCTGATCCTTTCTTTTGGACCGATTGATATGACATCCTTGGTCATGATCTTGTCGACCATAGTATGCGCCGCATGGGCAAGCGCTGCCCGCACACGCCCGCCCCGCAGGATGTCGCTTTGCGAGACGATCCCGACCATCTTTTTCTTTTTCTGCACGGGA
>PDVH01000343.1_pt1 | contig 11863 bp, 8 predicted proteins | sample 1369781 | NCBI WGS metagenome assembly PDVH01 (sample SAMN07795378, study PRJNA414565) | Alkali sediment metagenome, whole genome shotgun sequencing project. | isolation source: glacial lake sediment | place: Bosnia and Herzegovina: Donje Bare Lake | collected 2016-06
GACGGAGGGTGTAGGAGTTCGGAGAATGAAAGCTCAGAACCTGTAACCCCATAACATCTCGTGACCCCACGAAAAGTGGTTCGTCACAAAAGTCAGCTGTTGGTTAATCTACACTAAAAGGCTCTTAAAATCAACGAGTTTCGAGGCCAAATCGTAGAGAGTCAAGACTGTGGCTTTGATCAAAAACTCGGATATCGTATTTAGCACTCCGTATATCGCAAACAAACGATCTTAAAACGATATACGAAGTGCTAACGAAGATATCTGCTCTCCGAACGACTATATTGGGTCTTCTCGTTACGATATGCGATATCCATCCTTCGCGGTGATCCTACTATGGAGGACAGGTGCGAACGACGATTCACGGCACCAAGAATTTCGTATACAAAATTCTTGACAATTCATTATCGTAATACTATAGTTGATGGTATAAAATTGTATACAGTATCCAAAAGGGGGGTTACTATGGAAGACCACGAAATCTTTAAAAATATCACAATCCTTTCTCTTGAGCAGGCAACAGTCGATGGGGCAAGGGTTATCCGTATGGAGCATCCTGTCTATGGTGACCCAAATCGAAGGGTTGGCGAAAACAGACTGAACGAAGATCGGATGTATACATACTTTCTCGCCATCAACTGTCAGAAGGAAGCTATAACCCTGGACCTCGGAACACCTGAGGGGCTTGAGATATTTAAAAAAATGCTCATAGAACTCAACGTTGATGTATTCGCAACAAATCAATTGCCTCGGAATTACAAGAAGCTCGGCATTGATTATGAAATGGTTAAGGCTATCAAGCCGGATATCATTTGGGTCGGGTTGACCGGTTTTGGCCCGGAGAGCAACGAGCCGGCTTACGACCCCATCCTCCAGGCTCGAGGGGGTTTGATGGAACTTACCGGCGATAAGGACGGCTCTCCTTTCGTCCTCGGCGTTCCCCTCCCTGACATGGGGGCCAGCGAGCATGCCTACGGCCTCATTATGAAGGCTCTTTTTAAAAAGGCCTCTACAGGAGAAGGTTCCAGGATCGATGTATCCATGTTCCAAAGCACAGTATCGTGGCTTACAGTTGCAATCACCCAGACAAAATCATTCAATAAGACGATTACCCGAAGGGGAAACACCCACGAATTCTTTGCTCCTGTAAGTGTTTACAAGACAAAAGACGGCTACGCTTACGTTGCCCTGGGCAACGATATTCAGTGGGAAAGAATGATCAAAATAAGCGGCTTTGAATCCCTGGAAAAACCGGAATATGCGCGCAATGAAGGAAGAATAAAGGATGTGGATAATCTCAACAAGGCCATAGAGGCTGCCACAGTGATGTACACAACCAATGAACTTATTGGCCTCTTCACAAGCGCAACCATCCCCATCTCAAAGGTGAACACTATCGCAGAGGTTATTGAAGACCCTTATGTGAAAGGGGAGATTCTCTCATCTACCGACAAAAAGACAGGAACAACGATCTACCTAGCCCCACTTCCTGTGACAACAAGCTTTGTTAAATCTCTCGATAAGAAACTCACATTCCCGCCCCGTTTTGGTGAGCAAAATGAGGATATCTACACGAAAACCCTTGGCTACTCAAAAGAACAGCTTGAAGGGTATAAAACAAAAGGAATCATTTAAGACAAATTGTAGGACAGAGCATGTCAAATGTTTAATTATTATTTGATATCATTCGTTTCAATCCTACATGCAACATCTTGCACTCGTAACTGCCTCTAGGGGGGATCATGGATAATCCATATGGTCAACAAGCCGTAAGGAAAGGAAGGTTTTTGAGAGAACAGGTCTATAAGAAGCTCAAAGAATCCATTCTCAACGTTATGCTTGAGCCGAATAAGAGGCTCATAGAGGAAAAACTTGCCGCCGAGATGGGGACAAGCAGAACCCCGGTTCGAGAAGCTATACAGAAGCTTGAAAAGGAAGGGCTCATTCACAAACTGCCAAGGGGTGGATTTGCCGTGAATGTGATCACCGATGAGGACATTGAAGAGGTATTCGGAATACGGAGCGTCCTGGAGGGCTATGCAGGGTATCTTGCAACACTCCGCGCCACAGAAGAAGATTTGCGCTCAATGGAATCAATCGTTAAACAGCAGGAAATCTGTCTTGATAATGGGGAAACTGGCGAGATTATCCGCTTGAATACTGATTTTCACGACATCCTGTATACTTGCGCGAAAAGCAAAAAACTCGTTGCCATCATAAATGACCTGCGTGATTTTATCTACCGATACAGGATTCTGATCCTCCGTTACGAGGGCATGGCAACCATCGCAATCCAGGACCACAAGGACATGATCACCCTCATGAAGGCAAAAAATGCTCGGCAGGTGGAAAAACTTGTGAGAAAACATATCATCAGAGGCATGGGTCTTATTAAAAAGAAGATGCGTCAGGAAGCACGGAAGAAAAGAAGGTCAAACGGGTAATCATGGAACATGGAACTGGTTAAAAAAGTCCTTCAAGGGGATGAGAGAAGCGCTGCCCGTCTCATCTCAATGATTGAGGAAGGACTTGATGAAGGGTATGAAGCAGTTTCACTCCTCTTCCCGTATACAGGCAAGGCACATATAATAGGAGTAACAGGCGCTCCCGGGGCAGGGAAAAGCACCATCATTGACAAACTTGCGGTAGGTTATGGCCGCCAAAGAAGGAAGGTCGGTGTTATTGCTGTAGATCCTACAAGCTCAAAGGGAGGCGGGGCCTTTCTCGGTGACCGCGTGAGAATGAGGGCCGCTGAAAAGGAGGAGGGTATCTTCATCCGGTCTATGGCTCACCGTGGTTTTCCAGGGGGCATAGCAAAGGCAACAATAGGTGCAGCGATTGTTCTTGACAGCCTCGGCAAGGAGGCTATTCTCATAGAGAGCGTCGGCGCCGGACAAACTGAAATACAGATATCGATGATCTGTGATTCCGTTATCACGGTACTTACGTCTGATTATGGAGATGAGATGCAATTAATGAAGGCAGGGCTCATAGAAATCGGTGACATTGTGGTAATGAATAAAATGGACAAGCCCGGTGCAATGGAGGCTGCCGAGGACATTGCTCATTATTTTGCGAGCCGGAAGGATAAACCCTGGCAGATCCCTGTCCTGACCATGGAGGCACGGAAAGGCGAAGGGGTTGAGGGACTTATGACCATCCTCGACCTCCATCACAAATATATGGAAGGTGATATTGAAGGGAAATCCACGAAAAAGGAAAAAATGAAGCAACTGGTGCTCGCCCTCTTCAAGGAGGAGGCCTGGAGTTCAATAATGAAAAAGATACAGGGGAAAGCGGCCTTTGAGGAGATCATACAAAAGGTCCAGGATGGTAAAATCGATCCCTATAAAGCCGTCCGGATGGCATTACAGTATGCACTGCCAAAGGAATAAAGCTTACCGCTGACCTGTTCTGGAGGAACATTATGCAGGATACGAAGAGATTAAAGGTTTTAATAGCAAAGCCTGGCCTGGATGGACACGACAGGGGCGCCAAAGTTGTGGCCCAGGCCCTCAAGGAGGCAGGGATGGAGGTTGTCTATTCCGGTCTTCACAGGACCATCGACCAGATCGTCAATATTGCCGTTCAGGAGGACGTTGATGTCATAGGGCTTTCCATTATGACGGGCGCCCACATCCCGATTACCCAAAAACTTTTTCAAAAGATCAGGGAAAAGGGCATCGACGATAAGATGGTTTTTGTTGGAGGAGTCATCCCTTCGAGGGATATACCAAAGTTGAAAGAACTGGGAGTAACCGGCATCTTTCCGGGCGGCACGCCCCTTGCCGAGACGATTCATTTCCTACAGTCAACTGTAAAAAAAGGATAGGAGGGAACCATGGCTGTAGCACGTTATATAAAGGATGAAAAAGACCAGATCCTCGATGTCAGACTCGAATCCTGTATTCATGTAAAGCCTTCATATTCTCCAAAGGATCTCGACGCTATAGGCTTTTCCTATGACAAAGACGTCGCAGACCCTGGTGAGTATCCTTATACAAGGGGCATACACGCTCTCGGATACCGGTCGCGGGCATGGACGACAAGGCAGTATACCGGTTTCGGCACGCCCCAGGAGACAAACGAACGGTTCAAGCTGATGATCGCCCACGGTCAGACAGGGCTTAATGTTGCCTTCGACCTCCCTACGCAGATGGGGTACGACTCTGATGACCCCATGTCTGAAGGCGAGGTTGGCAGGGTTGGTATGGCAATTGATACGCTGCGCGACTTTGAGATCGCCTTTAAGGATATAAGGCTTGACAAGATCGGGAGTGGGCTTACGATAAATGCCGTTGCATCGATCATGCTTGCCATGTACCAGGCCGTGGCTGAAAAATATGGTTATGACCCAAAGGTAATATCAGCAACCCCCCAGAACGACATCCTGAAAGAGATGATCGGGAGAGGTGCCTGGATCTTCCCTGTTGAGCCGGCAGTTAAGCTCATCGGAGACACCATTGAATATTCGATGACAGTCCTTCCGAGGACAAACCCGGTGAGTGTTTGTGGTTATCACATAAGGGAATCAGGCGCAACGCCTGCCCAGGAGATAGCGTGCGCAATACTCATCGCCAACGCATATATCGATAACGTCCTGGCAAGGGGATACGATGTTGATGAATTTGTGGGAAGGTTCTCTTTTAATCTCAACGTCTTTGGGAACATGTGGGAGCAGGTCGCCAAATTCAGGGCAGCCCGCAAGCTATGGGCAAGAAATCTGAAAGAAAAGTATAACGTAAAGAAGGCACAAAACCTCTTTCTCCGGGGGCTCTTTGGAGGAGGAGGATACGGCCTCACCAAGGAACAGCCCGAGAACAACATTATGCGTGGCGCCTACTATGCCCTTGTTGCAGCCCTCTCCGGGGCACAGACAACTGCGCTGTGCAGTTACGATGAGGCCTATACGATCCCTACACCACACTCGGCCCTCCTCTCCCTCCGGACCCTCCAACTTCTCATGGACGAGATGGGCTTACGGGACACCGTTGATCCTCTTGCCGGAAGCTACTTCATTGAAACAATTACCAAGGAAATGGAGCAGAAGATTGAAGAGGAGATGGGAAAGATTGAAAAATTTGGTGGTATCGTCAAGGCGGTTTCCGAAGGGTTTATCCAGAGACTTGTAGCAAGACAGGCGTATGAGGTTGAAAAAGGTCTTGAGGCAGGCGAGTTGCTGAAGGTAGGGGTAAACATCTATAAAGAAGGGGAATCCATGGATGTGGAACTCCATGAATATAACTGGGATTCGGCAACCGGGCAGATAGAAAGTCTCCGTGCGGTCAGGAGGGAGCGGTCTGAAAAGGATGTTGCACGGACACTGAAGGAGCTGGAATCAGCTACCCGGGATGGAAAAAACGTGATGCCCTACCTTGTTTCATGCTGTAAGGCGTACGCCTCCGTAGGTGAGATGGCCGGCATCTTCAGACAGATCTTTGGAGAATTCAACGAGCCATCATTGTTCTGATGGGAATAGATAAAGATATGGAGAGAATAGTAAATCCTAAATTCCAAACTCTAAATTCCAAACAATTTCAAATGTTTAGACTTTTGAAATTTGGATTTTGATATTGTTTAGGATTTGGAGCTTAGATATTGGTGCTTGATGTACAATTTGATGCTTGTTCTAGGGTTGGGAGGAATATATGAGCGATAAGCAATACCGGCTGGGCTGCGACATAGGTGGCACGTTTACTGATTTTGTTCTACTGAACGATCAAACAGGGGAAATTAAGACAGGGAAGTGCCTGACCACCCCCCAGGATCCTTCCGATGCTGTTGAAGAGGGGATACGGGCACTTGAAGCGACGACGCCGGACTTCGTCGGGAAGCTGGATGAGCTGATCCATGGGACAACACTCGTTATCAACTCAATTATCGAGAGAAAAGGGGCAAAGACCGGGCTCATCACAACAAAGGGCTTCAGGGATATCCTTGAGATAGGGAGGGAGATACGTTATGCCCCTTATGACATATTTGCCGAATTTCCCCAGCCCCTTATCCCCAGGAGATTTCGTATAGAAGTTGACGAGCGGGTCCGAAGTGACGGCAGTGTTTTGAAGGCCCTGGACCCGGAAGATGCACGAAAGGCCGTCCGTACCCTCCTGAACATGGGCATTGAATCGATTGCCGTGTGCCTCCTCAACTCTTTCGAAAATCCGGCCCATGAACAGACAATTCTGGAGATCATTGAAAAGGAAGCCCCGGGGATCTCCACATCTATTTCATACCATGTGTTGCCACAGATTAAGGAATATGAACGGACAAGCACCACCGTTACCAATGCCTACGTCAAACCCCTTACCGGGCGATACCTTTCGAAGCTGGCTGACCGCCTCTCTTCCATAGGCTTCAAGGGTAAGCTTTTCATTATGCTTTCCAGCGGCGGCGTTACATCAGTAGAAACAGCAGCCGAGTTCCCAGTGAGAATCATCGAGTCGGGGCCGACTGCGGCGGTCATTGCAGGCCAATACTACGGCAAGCATTTCAATATTCCTGAGATGTTCTGCTTTGATATGGGCGGCACAACAGCCAAGTCATGCCTCATCCAGAAAGGGGTTGCCGGTGTGGTACCTACCTTTGAGGTGGGTCGGGTACAGCGATTTATGAAGGGAAGCGGTCTCACGATCCAGGTGCCTGTCGTCGATCTTATGGAGATCGGTGCCGGGGGGGGCAGTATCGCAAAGATAAGCAAACTGGGCACACTCCAGGTCGGACCGGAAAGCTCAGGTGCAGCCCCCGGACCTATTTGTTACGGGAGAGGCGGCACCGGGCCCTGTGTAACCGATGCTGATCTCCTGTTAGGCTATCTCGACGAGAACTATTTTCTTGGAGGGGAGATGAAGCTTGACAAAGAGGGGGCAAAGCGCGGCGTTGAAGAAATGATTGCCAAACCCCTTGGCGTCTCCTTCATCCAGGCTGTCTGGGGAATTCACGATCTCATCAATGAGACAATGGCAGCCGCTGCCAAAACACACATCGCTGAAAAAGGGGGAAACCCCAAGATTGTAACCATATCGGCCTTCGGCGGTGCAGGGCCTGTTCACGCCTATGGTCTCGCCAAGAAACTGGGGGCGCCCCGAATGCTCATTCCCCCCAATGCCGGAGTAGGTTCTGCTATGGGCTTTTTCACCGCTCCAAGGGCATTCGATTTGCTCAGAAGCCACAAGGTATCCCTGTTCGGCAGCGACTTTCAGGAAATTGAACATATCTTCAGAGGGCTTGAGGCTGATGCCGGTAAGATACTAAAGAAGGAAGCAGCGGATGATGTTATCCGGTATGAACGCTCCCTCGATATGCGTTTTGTGGGACAGGGTTCGGAAGTCAATGTTCCAATACAGACTGGAGATTTTAAGGAGTTTAAAAGAGAGGAAATTCGGCGCCTCTTCGATGATATCTACAAGAAACTCTATGGAAGAACCTACCCTGAATCGGAGGTTGAATTCATCAATTTCAAGGTGAGGGCAAGCCTTCCGGAGCGACTTCTGCAACTGCCAAAGCTCGAAAAGAAACAGGGGCAGACTCTTGACTTGGCGGTAAAGGGTCAACGTCTCGCTTACTCTCCCATCGCCCGGGAATTCATCCCCTATACGGTTTACGATCGTTACAAACTCTCTCCTGGAGATGAGTTTCAGGGTCCGGCCATTATAGAGGAGAAAGAATCCACCCTCATCGTGGGTGAGGATGCCCATGTGTCAACGGATGATTTCGGATTCTTGTGGATTGACCTGAAGGAGGTACTGTAATGGGACGTACATTTGATCCGATCACGTTAGAAATCCTGTGGCGAAGACTCATCTCTATTGTGGATGAGGCGGATTCCAGTGTTGCCCGCACTGCATTCTCGAGCCTTCTCAGGGATGCCCATGACTACACCTGTATGTTTACTGACAGGCTGGGCCGCGAACTGGCACAGGGAACTTTCGCAACCCCGGGGCAATCAGGTGCAATGGCCCTTGGAGTAAAAAATCTCGTCAACAAGTTTCCTGCAGATTATTATAAGCCCGGCGACGTCTTCATCACCAATGATCCTTGGGCTTTGGCCGGTCACCTCAACGACGTTTGCGTCATGAGCCCCATCTTCTATAAGGAACAACTTGTGGCCTTCACTGCATGCGTATTTCATCATTCCGACATCGGCGGCAGGGTTGCTTCTGACAACCATGACGTCTTTGAGGAAGGTATCTTCATTCCTTTGGTAAGACTCTATGACCAGGGGGTGTTCAACCAGTCGGTCATTGATATGATCAGATGGAACGTACGGACTCCCGATGAAGTTACAGGGGACATTCGTTCCCAGATCGCGGCGAATCACGTCTGTTCAGAAAAAGTATGCCAGATGCTCAAGGACAGCGACCTCGAAAACCTTGATGACCTGGCAAACCAGATTATCAGCCTCACCGAGAAAAGTATGAGGGAGGAGATAGACAAAATCCCTGATGGCGTTTATCATGCCAAGGGCTTGGTTGAACAGATGAGAGGAAAAGAGGACATCATTATCCAGGCCAAGGTCGAGGTAAAAGGAAGCGACATCATTGTAGACCTTGATGTCTCTTCACCGCAGGTAAACTGGGGCGGCAATGTGGTATTTAATTTCACCTTTGCCTATGTGTTTATGGCAGTCAAAAGCATGTTCGCCCCTGATATCCCGAACAACGACGGCTGCGCAAGGCCCATAATGCTTTCCGCCCCTGAAGGCAGCGTCCTCAACTGTAAATTTCCTGCAGCTGTCGCAGCGAGGATGGGGGTGGGACATTTTCTCACCGAAGTCATATATCGGGCCCTGTCCGGCGTCCTGCCCAGGAAGGTTCTTGCAGGGTCCGGCGGGACACCAGCAGCAATGAACGTGTTCTATGGGAGAAGAAAAGATGGGAAACCTTGGCATTCCGTCATTATCAGGGGAGGCGGCATGGGGGCAAGCGCTTCCGGTGACGGCAATTACGTCTACATCTTCCCTGCGAATGGTGCAAACACACCTGTTGAGATATTTGAAAGCGACACCCCGCTAATAGTGGAGAAGAGAGAGCTTGTTGCTGATTCGGGCGGTCCCGGAAACATGAAGGGTGGCCTTGGGAAAAGGGAACTCTTCAGGGTGCCTGATGATGAGTATGCCCCAATTCCACCTGTCAACCTGGGAATCCAAGCGGGAAGATTTACATATCCGGCTGAGGGGCTTTTTGGCGGTAAGCCAGGTACAAGGGCACAGTTTCTTGTCAATGGAGAACCGGGAAATTCCTATGGATTGACACAGATGAAACCGGGTGACGTGGTGACCATCGATGCCCCAGGGGGTGGCGGCTATGGCAACCCTCTCGAACGCGATCCTGAAATGGTGGCAAGTGATGTGATGGAAGGATATGTGGGTCTTGAAAGCGCCAGGACTGATTATGGTGTAGCAATCAATCCGGAAACATATGAAGTAGATGAGAAGGAAACAAAGAAATTAAGAGGAAAGTGAGGAGATTGATCAATTCCAAATCCCAATATCGAAATTCGAAACAATTTTTAATGTTTCAAATTTTTAATATATGAACATTCGATATTTGGGTTTTGATATTGTTTAGAATTTGGAGCTTAGAAATTCGTGTTTGATTTTATGTAAGTGTGAGGAGGCAGGATGAAACGGCAATTCGATGCAAAAGTAAAAACAGAGGGAGAACTGGCAGCGCTCCAGCTTAAAGGCCTAAAGTGGACGGTAAATCACGTCTACAAAAACTCTCAGCACTACAGGAAAAAGTTCGATGAAGCCAAGGTAAAGCCCGGGGACATAAAGACCCTTGGTGACATCAGGAAGTTGCCCTTCACTACAAGCAAGGACCTGCAGGCAGGCTACCCCTTCCCTCTCCAGAGTATGCCTTTCGAGAAGATCGTCCGCATCCACGCTTCGAGCGGAACTACGGGGAAGCGGAAGGTCCTCTGCTACACAGCAAAAGATGTTGATGATTGGGCCAATATGTTCGCTCGATGCTACGAGTATGCAGGCTGCACAGCAGAAGACAGGATACAGATTGCCGTTGGATATGGCGTGTGGACTGCTGTCTGGGATTTTCAGAATGGCTGCGAGCGGTTCGGCTCCATGTCAATCCCTATCGGCCCCGGCAACCTCGATATGCAGTTACAGTTCCTCGAGGATTTTCAGACAACCGCTATGTGTTGCACGGCTTCAATGGGACTTCTCATGGCAGAGGAGATTGACAAGGCCGGGTTACGAGATAAGATCGCGCTGAAAAAGATGATTTTCGGTTCAGAGAGATGCAGCGATGCAATGAGGCAGCGCATATCAGACCTTTCAGGTGTGGCCATGGAAGAACTCTATGATATACCTGGCATGACAGAACTATATGGGCCTGGAACAGGGCTGGACTGTAAATACCACACCGGTATCCACTACTGGGCTGACTATTACATTCTTGAACTCTTGAACCCGGAAACCCTTGAACCAGTGTCAGTTGGTGAAGAGGGAGAGATGGTGGTCACCACCATGATGAAGGAGGCAGCTCCCCTTATCCGATACAGGACAAGGGACATAACCCGGTTCATCCCGGGCACGTGCCCCTGCGGCAGCTTGAATATGTTTATCTTCAGGGCAGTCAATATCTATCCCAGCCATATCGACGAAATCATATCGAAGTCCGATGGCGTGGGGAGTGAATACCAGATCCATCTCTACAGGAAGGAAAGCGGAAAAGACCATATGCTCATCAAGGTTGAACGGGCTAAAAGTTTGACAAAAGACAAAGAGCAGGATAAGCACGTAAGAAAAAACATAGAGCATGCAATTAAAAAGCAGATCATGGTGAGCTGTGATGTAGAAGTTATGGATTACGGTGAGCTACCGAGATCGGAAAGAAAGACAAAAAGGGTGTTCGACACCCGGGGTTAAAGCATAGCGCAGAGAGCATAGGGCATAGCGTTAACCCTTTGCGCTTAGCTCCATGCTCCATGCTGCATCTAAAAGGAGGTTATTGTGAACCGATTTGATTACCACAAACCAGGTACGATCGAGGAGGCTGTCGGCTTGATGGCCGGTCTCGACGGGGCAAAGTACATTGCCGGTGGCACTGACGTCATGGTCCTTATCCGGCAGAAGAAGCTTAAACCAAAGAACCTCATCTCCATCCGGAACATAAAAGATCTTGCCTACATCGATACTGCTAATGGTCTGAAATTCGGCGCTGCCACAACCCACAGCGACATAGATGGCCACGACGTCATAAAGCGGGCCTACTCCGCCCTTACTGACGCGACGAGCTGGCTCGGTTCTCGGCAGATACGGAATGTGGCAACCGTAGGCGGCAACATCTGCAATGCTGCTCCTTCAGCCGACACTGCCTGCCCCCTTCTCGTCCTGGACACCATGGTATCTATCGTGGGGCCAAAAGGAACCAGGGAAGTCGCCCTTGACGACTTCTTTCAGGGACCGGGCAAGACCGTCCTCGAACCGGGTGAACTCGTAAAGGGATTCGTTATTCCTGCCTTCGGAGAAAACACTGGTTCAGCCTATATCAAGCACACACGGCGCCAGGCCATGGACCTCCCTATCTTAGGTGTAGCAGCGCGAGTAACAATCAACATTGGGAAAAACGGCGGCTCACTTCGCTGTAAAGACATCCTCTGCACCATGGAGAGCACTCCGGACGTACTCAAACGATTCGAAGAGGAAGAGTTGCGATGCGAGGATGTAAGGATTGCCATGGGTGTCGTAGCGCCACGCCCCATAAGGGCAAAGAAGGCAGAAGCAGCCCTCAAGGGCAAGGTCATTTCTGAAAAACTCCTCCAAGAAATCGGCGAGATCGCCGCCTCGGAGGCGTCCCCGAGGGATAGCATACGTGGCGAGGCGTGGTACAGAAGCGAAATGATC
>PDVH01000344.1_pt1 | contig 11859 bp, 10 predicted proteins | sample 1369781 | NCBI WGS metagenome assembly PDVH01 (sample SAMN07795378, study PRJNA414565) | Alkali sediment metagenome, whole genome shotgun sequencing project. | isolation source: glacial lake sediment | place: Bosnia and Herzegovina: Donje Bare Lake | collected 2016-06
TTATTCTGAATCACTTCTGTAGAAGGCATTTTTGACTACCAATCAGTTTATATAAATTGTAACCTATATTATTAATACAAATCAGAATCACTCCATACCGGAGGCAAACCATTATGTACGTTAAACGGAAACAAAAAATAATGATAGGAGTCTCGCTACTTGTTATTGCTTGTTTATTGGTTTCTGGGACATATGTCTATTTCGAATATTATACGACGAAAAAAGTGACGACCCCTCCACAAACCTCTTTCGTGTTAGACGAACGGATTAGCCCTCTGGAGAACCAAGGTGTTGTCCTTGAAATATTGCGAATACGCGACCGCGATCTCATTAATAAATTGTTAAAACCAGGGAATTCCTGGAAAAATAAACCGTCGTTCTATTTCATCTCCAACATCGATGGATTAGAATATGTCAGCAAAGATGTGACACAGCACGGGAGGACTACTGAAGTCATGTTCAATACCTGGGACACCATGTTCCAGGAAAATAAAATCATGAAAGACGTGCCAGAAGAACAAGAGACATCAGTCGTCACCCTTACCATCATGGAACAAGTAAAATCCGGATTACTAGGATTAAAGACTCAGAACATCGAAAGAGATTCTTTTTCGGTCACCTATGATTTCAAGACCGGGCGATGGTCAGGAAAAGACAATTTTAAGGATGAGGATGGATACGGCTATTATTTAGGTGAAACATTTGAAATCTGGTTTAATATCTATCAAATCGATAACGACGGCGATTTCATTCCCTATTGGACCGAGGTAAACATCCTTGGTACAGACCCAACCGTGGACGACTCGAAACTCGATCCTGACAACGATGGAGTTCCAACCGCATGGGAATGGAGATGGGGATATGATCCCTTCACCTGGGATGACCATCTTAACCTTGACCCAGATATGGATGGCGTCACCAATATTAACGAATACAAGTTGGAGAAATGGTTTGCTGACCCCTACATTCAGAATATCTTTTACGAAGTTGATTATATGGGCAAGGGTGGTTTTAATGATCCGCCTCATATCCTTTTTGAAGAAACAAAGCAGGGAATTATTGAGAGGTTCTCTGAGCATAACATCAAACTCTTAATCGATGATGGTTGGCCGGACGGCCCGTCAAATGGCGGTGGACAAGTACTTCCGCACATCAACAAAATATCGCAAGACTCTGGTATGATGCTACAGTTTTATACTCATGATTTCTCTGATGATAGAAAAGGAACATTCCGATACTTGGTCATCGGTCATGGTGGCGGTTTCCAACACCCCTCAAAAAACAACGTCTATGACACGACACAGATATCATATGTCTCCGCGCGGTTCAAACCGCTCCAGAATGCCTTTAATTTCCTCCTCGGGGGTGCCGTTCCTACGGTCGATGCAGATAACTGTCATTTTGGGGGAATCGACAACATCAGCGTGGGAACCTATCTCTTCCCGAATAAGAACTATAAGAATACCTGGGGACAATACTATAGCGTGCTCAATTATTACTACACAAACGGTTTAAAACCGTTTGATCTAAGTGACGGGAAAAACGGTCCACCCTATGATCAAAACGATTGGGGGTACATCTTTTGTGCGTACTTCAAGTACAACGCGAATCTGATCGAGGAACCATACTACGAAGCAGGTACAGGAGAAACGTTAGTGAAGAGTGAATTCAGGGTCACCAATTATACCTATGATGCGAACCTGACCAAACAATATATCGATGATATCGGGGATTACTCACCAATCAAACCAATCATGGTGAACTGGTCCGTTTATCGATTGAATGATAAAACGAAAAACCCGAATGAACCTGAGATAAAAATATTCGCTCAACCAAGGATAATAACGACAAAGCAATGGGTATTGAACCAAAACGCAGAACTCGATGTAAACGGAACATTGCAGTTTTATTCATTCGATAAACTGATGGAAGAAAAAACAAAGTAATCCTTCCTACGTCCCCAGAACCATTTTTTTCTTTTCTTTCAACCAAGTATCGTACGAAATGTTTTTAGAAATCTCTAAATAACAAACGTCGCATCTCGAACAGGGCATCTGATATCCTATGAAGATTTTTGTCACCAGAAACATACCGGAACCAGGGCTTGCTGTGCTTCGAAAAGAACACACGGTGGAGGTCAACCCCGAGAATCGCGCCCTTGGTAAAGAAGAAATTATCCAAGGCATCAAAGGCAAAGACGGCCTCCTCTGCCTGCTTACCGACCAAATCGATGGAGAGATCATCAACGCAGAACCAAACCTGAAGATGATCGCTTCCTACGCGGTCGGATACGACAATATCGATATCACTGCAGCGACCAAGCGGGGAATCCCAGTCAGTAACACCCCGGGAGTGCTTACCGAAACCACGGCGGAGCTCGCCTGGGCATTGCTCTTTTCCGTAGCAAGACGGATCGTGGAAGGAGACGCCTTCACAAGAGAAGGACGGTTTAAAGGCTGGGCACCACTGCTGATGCTCGGACAGGACGTCTCTCAGAAAACATTAGGAGTGATTGGCACAGGACGCATCGGTACTGCGTTCGCATTAAAAAGCAAAGGGTTCCACATGAACGTACTCTATACCGATGAGCAGGACAATGAACAACTGGAACAGCAGCTAGGAGCAAGAAAAGTGCCTCTTTCTGTACTCCTCAAGGAATCAGATTTCATCTCCATCCATGTGCCTCTCACGAAGAAAACATTTCATCTCATCGATGAAAAAGAACTGCGCCTAATGAAAAAAACAGCGATCCTTCTCAACACCGCACGAGGACCGATTATCAATGAAAGAGCATTAGTCAAAGCATTAAAAGAACAGTGGATTTTCGGAGCAGGTCTAGATGTCTATGAAAACGAACCAGAGTTGTCCGAAGGACTCAAAAGACTACCAAACGTCGTCTTGCAACCTCATATTGGGTCAGGGACCATTGAGACAAGAACAAAAATGGCATTGATGGCCGCAGAAAATATGATTATTGGACTAAAGGGGGGAATTCCGCCAAACTGCATCAACAAAGAAGTGTTCCAGAAAAGACCTACAATGTGAAGACCCAGACTTCCGGTTCTTTTGGCAACTCGTCCTTTTCGATGTCAATCTCGTTGCCGACTTTCAGGACCTTATATTTGTTCCTCTCCAGAAAAGAGTCCACACCAGCGACAGGGATGGATAGTCCTTCGATTCGATAATGCATCGGGATCGTTATTTTTGGCTTTAAGGCTTGAACGACCCGCCATGCCTGTTCTGCGTCAATGGTATAATTCCCGCCAACCGGGATAAACAAGATATCGATGTTACCAATCTGTTGAATTGTTTTTTCGTCAAGCTCATGGCCCAAGTCACCGAGATGACAGAAAGTGACCTCGTCTGAGACGAATTTATAGATGATCACGGCTCCTCGACGCTCCCCATGGGCAGTGTCATGGAATGCGGGGATGCCCATGATCTGAATGTTGCCGATGGTCCGTTTCCGCTCATCAGTGATGACTTTCGAGGTTCCCTTTTCAACGGTTTTGACGCTATTATGGTCATAATGGTTATGCGATACTAAGATAATGTCCGCTGTCACCGTCGGAGCGGGGATCCCGATCGATCGTCCATCAATCGGTCACGATTGTGACATCGTTTGTTATTTCGAAGCAGGAATGGCCATGCCACCGGATCTGAAGCATACAAATCTCCTCCCCAATATAAGGAATTGGGCAAATAGCTGACGAAGTATAAATACATTATGAAAATTATGGGCGTAGTCGTCCGAATCTGATATAATCGATGGAGTCGCCATTGATGCAGGCAAAAATAAATTCTTTGTTGACAGAATGAGCCAGGCGGACAGCACGGCTGACCTCAGCCCAGATGCTCGTAAAGTCTTTTTCAATTACATGGATGAGGTACTCTGCATGCGTCGCCTCTGGATGTTTTGAATATGCCCGGAAATGAGCGCCGAATTTAAAACCAGTTTTCACGAGAAGCCCCCGCCGTTTCAGATCCTTGAACACCTGGAGCCGTTGAACGATATCAGGCTGAAGCTTCTGCATTTTCCGGACGCATTTCTCCTCAGAAAGAACAGTGTTATCCGTGGTTTGAATATTCAGGATGCCTTTTTCAAGGAGGTATAATGCTTCGACAAAGGAAAGCTGCAAGGTTTCCCCAAAGGGTTTCCCAAAGAACTCTTTTTGAAGGAGTTGGTGGGAGAGGTCCTTATCAAAGACAATCAGACGATTTTTTAACAGCACCGCTGTACCGACAGGATAGCGCTGTTCAACGTTATCTCCTTTAAGATCGACTGATGCGATATCGTAATAGGTAAGGTCGCCTTCCTCGTCAACCAAGGCGAACCATAATGCATTCTTCCCCTTCGTGTATTGACGGATGAGCTGTTGTGTTATCTCGATGTCGAGGATGTCCCGTTCAGAATATGCAGCGATGACACAGGAAGTAACTGTCTGTTTCTTCTCTGTGTATTTGCGAAAGGAAATCGCGGGAGTATCATTGACCTGGGTGATCGCATGGCCGCGGTTGCGCAAATCCTTATACACCAGGTACTTGGTTTCAAACTCGGGAATCTGTTGGACAGCACGCTTCAGAAGGAGGGAAAACGGTATCTGTTTTTTCTTTTCGTGTAAAAACATTTTTCTTTCATCGAGTAAAAAAACACTCTCAAGCAGGCTTAATTGTAAGATATTCGAAGGAAGAATCGTTCCAATATGACTTTTATCATAGAGCCTTCCGATGTCACTAGCTTTTTTGATTAGGACATGGTCACCGATGAGCTCTCCAGAGATATCCATAAAACTGGTATATGATGATGCCTTATTTTTGTTTTTTGTAATAATCCTCGATGCTTCGTGGGACGGTGTCTTTTGGCAATAATTGTTCTTTTTGTTTCTTCGGACTAAAAAGACCGGCAAGTAAAATCCCAACCCCAAGTCCAGCGATTCCTCCGATTAGTGCGAAGAGAGCGAATAATCCGATGTACCGGGTTGGCCCAGAACTCCAGGATACCACCGGGTTTTTATCAGGGGTACCCACGTATCGGGAGGACTCTGCGCCATAGGGGCTGGTGAATCGTAACGCTCCTGCGATTAAATCAGCGTATTTGTAGTACACGATCGCCGTGTCAAGTGATGATTCGTTGACTAGGCTTTGTCCATATTCATAATAACTCACCGCAAGAACAGGTTCTGTGCCAATAGCCCTGCTTTCGGTGATGCTGGTGCTCGCTTGTCCCCTGGCTCGTTCTATTTTATCATCGGTGACCCCGTCTACGAGCTCTAATGCGAGATTTGCTTTGACGAGCGCTTCAAAAGAGCCGAACAACGCGGCAGCTGAGTAACCTTTTTCTTGTTCAATACGGGCAGCGTCTAAGAGATTTTTTGCATCGTTAAGATACTGGGAAGTCTCCCCCATCTCATTAAGGATTATCTCTGAGTAGATGATCGCCTGTTGCGCATCATCAAGATATTCTTCTGCAAGACTGGTGATCATAGTGTCGTTGATCTCACCTGAATCATGAAACGGCGTGGAGATGTTCAACCACCAATAGACGCTATCAATCCGTTCCTGGGCAAAGGCAATGTTATACAATGCATTGAAATAGTCAGTATTCTGAAAACTCGTGTTCGCCTCGGAGAGGTACGATGCTGCTTCATTGATGCGTTGTTGTGCAGCACCGACACATTGCAACGTGACCATACCATTGATCGAGGCGTTTTTCGCAGACCCTGTGTTGTTGCGATAGGTCTGAATCGTTTCATTGAGGATTCGTTGAACGAGTCCTGCCTGGTCATCTGAGGAAAAATATTCACAGATATAGGTGACGAAATGAGCGTCAATGAGGGATTGGAATGATTTGCTTGTACTCGTATAATAAACTTCTTCATCGTACCAGTGTGATGATTCTTCAAGACGATCGGAGGCGGTGTTCAGAAAATCAGTCACCTGATTTCGATAATAATTTGGGTATCGGTTCGGTATTGTGGTGTCATTGAATATATCGCTAGCGTTTCGATATGATTGTCGTGCCTCATCCAGCAGATTTGTCGCTAGGGGTTTCATCGCGGAGATGTAATCAGCGGTGGTTACTTTATCAGGGGATTCTTTGACGGGAAACGTCCACCCGGTGAAATACTGGAGCGCGTCGTTGATATCTTCAACCTCGAAGACCTCCATTCCATAATTCGTACGAGCATACTCCGTGACATTCCGAGAGACGGGATAGGTGTTCTGCCACATGATTCCATTGATGTTCTGATATTCGGTGACCATCTCGGTGTATGTTGTCTGTCCCTTCGGGATGAGAAACTGTGTCGCCCCCACACTATGGGCTGCATCGATTTTATAGGGGATACCGCCAATCGGACCGATGCTGCCATCCGGATTGATCATCCCGGTCATCACCGTGCTGTTGTCCAGTGTCCAGTTTTCTAACAGGGAGATGACCGCAACGGTCATCATCGGACGACAAAGAAGAAGTCACAGGTGAGCGGATCAAGATGTGGCTGGGTATCCATGCTTACAAGGGCAGTTGCAACCTTCACAGCGAGCCGAGCAGATCCTTGCATATCTACATCAGTAAGAGGAAGTGTATCAACGAACACCCGCCCGCTTCCGTTCCCCTGGATCGTAACAGTTATCGTGGAAATCACACCGACATACCCGGTATCCGAATCAGAAACTGCTGGTGCATAGACCGTGACATTGCGATAATCAAACGAGATATTCCCTTCAGAAATGCCTCCCGCTGGAATTCCAATAGCACGTGGTAGGGAGGGAGCACTGAGGAGAAAAATGCCTATAAGGATGAGGAGAATCTGGTGTTTCATGGACATACCCCCTGATAAATTTGGGTTACATAGCACATCGTATAGAAATAGATTACTGTACGATGCGTTATTTTTATGGTAAAATCATGTATATATTTTTTATTTATCGGTCGCACTGAATTTTGTCAGGTAGTCTCCCCCGATATTCTTTAGTATACAATTTTCTAGAGGTGAAATTTCTTAATAGGATATGTTTTTAAAGGAGAACATTGTTATAAAATATGGTAAAGGGGGAAAGCAAGGCTGAATAGGAAACCTCTGATAGTAGTAAGTATCTGCGCCATGATTCTTCTTGTTCTGGGTTCGTTGAATAATGTGGTGGGGTATCAATCGGTGAAATCAACTATAGTGAATGATTCTCCTTTATTTCAATCAAGGTCTCAGAAAGCGACACATCAGCAGCATAACATAATCATATCCGATTATCTAGGGAAAGGGAAGGAAACCAATTTATATTTACCTAAAAGAGAAAGCGAAAAAGAATATATCGATAGAGTAATCAATATTTTCAAAGAGATGGGTGACAAATCATTCGATGAGTTTGTAAATAAATTCATCTCATATATACATCAGAATAATTTCAATAATTTGAAAGCAAGCGATAAAGAAATAAAAGATATACTTTATCAAATGAAAAGCAATCCAGAAACCCTAAAAAATTATTATCTAATGATAAAAGAAAAAGGCAGATTAGAAAGCACATTCGATAATATTTGCCTTTTTGCAATATTGCTTACAATATTCCTTTGGCCCATTTTTGTTCTTGTATTTCTTTATTTTGCTGTGAAAAATATAAAGGAATCTTTTTGTATTTTTTTTGATTTACCAAATTTCACATCTCGTGGGGCCTAGAATGAAAAGGAAATGGTTGGCGATAGGAATCATTCTCTTGTTCGTTGGTGTGACCATCGCACCAACTATCAACGTTGTTACAGCAAAAGAAGCAATGCGTAATATGTATATTGATAGTGTTAATGAATCTCATAGATTCAGTATGAATAATCCTGTTACATTTACTCAACAAGATATAGAAGAACTGAAAGAAATGTTCAATTCTATTAATGAAAACATGGTTAATGAAAATATGAGAGATCCTCCATTTATCATATTGTTAATTATTTTTATACTTGAAACTTTAATATCTATGATTAATTTAATCAAGGAAGGAAAGTTTTTATCATAGAGGATTTTGTTTTATACTATGGGTGATTCTTGGTAGAGTTGCAGATATAATATTTAATTTTCATCAATTATTAAATTTCGTTTGGCCCTGGAGTTCTTGGAGCTTTGAAAATTCTATTATATATCGTGTCCTTGAATGGCTTTGGAATATCGTATTTCCAGACAACCCGTATACTACTAATAATTTTCATCTCTTTGTGGAAAATATGACATCCACTGGAACACCAGGGGAGTAAGGGCAAATGAAAAAACAAATCATCGCCACAATCATTATTCTCCTTTTCATCGGTATAGCAGTCGCACCAAGCATCAACATTTCTATTGTCAAAGCATCCACTGATGATGACCTTGTAGAAGTCACCACCCAAACCTGTGGCATCAAAGGATATGGGAATACCACAGTGAAACTCACCAGGGAACAAGTTAATGAAATTGACCTGCTATTTGAATCTATTAACAATAAATTGAATAATGCTACATCCAAAGAAGAGTCAGTTCGTATCTTTCAAAATGCTATCATTGAATTAGATAAATATGGTTTATTGCCTCGAGGAATGAATATTGAGCAGGCACAGCGACTTGTCACAGAATGGAATCGGAATCATAAAGACAGTGTATTAAATACTAAGTTACGACATGTATTTTCTCCTCTTTATATTGATCAAGATTGCCTCATAGCCATTATTGCTACACCAGTTGCACAGGACTCGCAGATAATATTTTTAGGTCTTTTGTCTCTTATTTCTAAATTCTTGTTAAATTTTCCATATCTTTATACTCTGGATATATATTTTTATTACTTCTTTCCCTTAAGATTTATGAACACTATCTATATAATTGATTATGACTCAGTCTATCATTCAGTTAGTAGGGAGGGGGGGATTACAGATGGTCATGGTGTTTCTCTATTGTGGGGTTATACAGGGCTAATTCTCAATTTCATCAATCATAAAACATATTTCTTGGGTTTTGTTCTTGGTTACGAATGATGCCTGTGGAATAGTGTATTTTGATTTGCCCTAATCGTTATAGTAATTTATTCAAAAGGGATTGAAAATAAGACTCATAGACGTTGAAAAACTCTCAGGACTATATTCAGATTCGTTCAGAACCCCTCGGAGTCCTATAGACCCTCTTTTTTATCCTTACGGATCTTTTAAGATTAACGGAATTATGCCACCATATTTAAGTAGGTTCACCCGATACCATCTCTCGTTTAAACCATCCGCTCAATAGTCTAATGGAATGCTGTTGGGAACCGGAGGGATCATACTATGGTACAACTACATGAAATGGTTCTGCGAGATGGACATCAATCGTTACTCGCGACACGAATGCGAACAGAAGATATGCTGCCGATTGCAGAAAAACTCGACCAGGTCGGATTTTTCTCATTAGAGGTATGGGGTGGGGCTACCTATGATGTGTGCATCAGATACCTCAACCAGGATCCCTGGGACCGATTGAACAAACTGAAAAAAGCAATGCCGAACACACCACTACAGATGCTGGAACGTGCGATGAACATTGTCGCATACTGGAACTTCCCTGACGATGTCGTTAAGAAATTCATTTACATGGCGAAAAAGAACGGATGCGATTATTTCCGTATCTTTGACGCACTCAACGATCTTCGTAACATGAAGGTCCCGATGCAGGCAGCCAAAGAAAACGGTGGTCATGTCCAAGCATGTCTGAGTTATACGATTTCACCGATCCATACCGTTGATTATTTCGTCGATAAATTCATTGAGCTGAAGAAGATGGGTGCAGACTCTGTCTGCATCAAGGATATGGCCGGGATGATCTCCCCGAAACGTTCGTACGACATCATCAAAGGAACCAAGGACGCAGGCGTGAACCTCCCTATGGATCTTCACTCCCATTACACAAGCGGGATGACAGGGATGGCGTACCAACGGGCGGCAGAAGCCGGTGCGGACATCCTGGATACATCCATGTCGCCGATCTCCGGGGGAACTGCTGCTCCTGCCACGGAGAGTGTTGTGGCAGCGTTCCAGGGAACTGAGTGGGAAACGAACTATGATTTGGAGTTACTCATTGAATGCCGTGCGTATTTCCTGAAAGTTTGGGAGAAGTACCGCCATCTCCATCGGTTTGATGCCTTAAAGGTCGACCCGAGCGTTACATTGCATCAGGTCCCTGGCGGGATGCTTTCCAATCTGATTTTCCAGCTTGAGGAACAGGGCGCGCGTGATAAATACCGGCAAATCCTGGATGAGACCGCTAAGGTGCGAGAAGAGCTTGGTTTCCCGCCATTGGTGACGCCGACCAGTCAAGTCGTTGGTGTGCAAGCAGTGATGAACGTACTGCATGGACGTTACAAAGTCATTCCAAAAGAAACCAAGGATTACTGCCGCGGCATGTATGGGAAACCCCCGGCAGAGATCAAACCGGACGTCATGAAAAAAGTCCTTGGGCCGCAATGGAAAGAAGAAGTCATTGAATGCCGTCAAAGGAGCTTAAGGAGATCGATGGCGGGTCTCTTATAAAGAAAGAAGAGGACATCATGACCTACATTTTGTATCCACAGGTCGGTTTGAAGTTCCTTAAAGGCCAAGCGATCGCGGAGTTTACCTCAGATGCGCTGCCGTTGCCTATCGACCATCAATTTACCAGGGCGATGGTCAAACAATCCTTCCCTGAAGTCAAACAACTCTGGCTTGAGACACAGCCACCTGAGAAACGGGGAGGACCAGTGCAGATTCCTACCGAGTTCCAGGTCGAAGTCGATGGAGAACCCTATGAAGTGAAGGTTATCCCCTCCGGCGGGTATCTCGTCGCAGGGGCTGCTGGTGCAGCTGCAGAAAAACCAAAGGACATCCAGGGCGGCATCAAATCAAATATGCAAGGAACCATCCTGAAGATCAAGGTCAAGAAAGGCGACAAAGTCAAGGTAGGGGACGTTATCGCCACGATTGAGGCTATGAAGATGGAACAAGAGATCAAATGCGAAACTGAAGGGGAAGTCAAGGAAATCTTCTGCAAAGAAGGAGCTCCCGTGAGCAGTGGGGATCTTCTCATGCAGATTCTGTAAATGATGGTGACATGGTATGCTAAATAAGGTCCTGATCGCAAACCGGGGAGGATCAACATGCGTTGTTTGTGAAATACGCTGATGAGAAATACAACATCGGACCTGGTCCTGCGAGCCAAAGCTACCTGAATAAGCAAAAGATCATCGATGTCGCGTTGAAATCCGGTGCTGAAGGGATCCATCCTGGTTACGGATTTATGGCGGAGAACGCTGAGTTTGCTGAGATGTGCCTGAAAAACAACATCGAGTTCATCGGCCCGCCGGTCTCTGCGATGAAGCTGATGGGATCGAAAATCGATTCGAAGAAATCCATGATCCAGGCGGGCGTTAAGGTCGTCCCGGGGGTGACTGAGGCAATAGCGGACCATGAACGGGCTAAGGACATCGCCCATGAGGTTGGCTATCCTATGATGTTGAAAGCATCCGCAGGTGGTGGCGGGATTGGGATCGTACAGGTCAACGACGAACAACAGATGGAAAAAGCCCTTGCGACCGTCCGACAGCTGGCGAAGAACTCGTTTGGTGATGATTCCGTTTTCATTGAGAAGTTCATCGATAACCCGCGTCATATCGAATACCAGGTGATCGGCGATAAGAAAGGTCATCTGATCCATTGTTTCGAGCGGGAATGTAGCGTGCAGAGACGTCATCAGAAGCTCATCGAGGAGACGCCGTCCTGTGCGTTGACCCCGGAGCTCCGCAAGGAGATCGGGACACAAGCGGTGCTTGCCGCGAAAACCGCCGGGTATTACAACGCGGGGACTTGCGAGTTCATGTTTAAGGAAGGGAAATATTATT
>PDVH01000345.1_pt1 | contig 11844 bp, 6 predicted proteins | sample 1369781 | NCBI WGS metagenome assembly PDVH01 (sample SAMN07795378, study PRJNA414565) | Alkali sediment metagenome, whole genome shotgun sequencing project. | isolation source: glacial lake sediment | place: Bosnia and Herzegovina: Donje Bare Lake | collected 2016-06
TCAGGACAGCATACCCGCGCTCGAGCAGATTTCAAAAGAAAGTGCCATTGCGTACAATATGGACCCCAATAATAAGGAGATCAAGAGTTTTCATGATAATCTGCGAGAAAAGATCAACTCATTAAATGGGACAGTGAAGACGCTATACAGCCAATCGGAAATGGACATGATGAAAGAAGACTGGATGGCAGCCATGGCCAAATTGAAGCATGTCAATAAGCTCTTCCCTGGCTACGAGGACACGGGTGCGAGACTGGCCAAGACAGAGCAGGAAGGGGCCAAGTTATTCTATCAGCAAGGTGTAACATTGAGTAAGCAGGAGGATTGGAAGATGGCGGCTCAGGCATTCAAGTCCGTCATTGATATAAATCCCAATTACTACGATGCGGAAAAGCTTTATCGGGATGCGATGTCGAAAGACAACGCCGGCTATTACATTGCAGCTGCTGATAAGGCTGCGCGTGCGCAGAGCTGGGAAAAGGCCATTTCCCTGTATGAAAAGGCAGTGGCATATAAACCGGAAGACAAGTCGCTTTCGAGCACGCTTAATGGCCTGAAGGAGAAGGTTGGACGCATCTATTTTGATGAAGCCGTAAAGTTTGCCGATCAGGGAAAGCTGTATGCCGCCCTGCGAAAGGCCGAACTTGTTAAATCCTATACACCGTCTTTTTCAGGGGATGCTGCTTATAGAAGTTTTGTCAGCAAGGTTTCTACAAAGCTTATGGAGAGGGCTGAGAAATACAATGAAAAAGAAATGTGGGGTAACGCACTGGTATGGTTCCAAAAATTAGAGGTGATAAATCCAAGCTACCAGGAACTGTTTCAGAAGATGCTTGAAACTAGAGATTACATTAATAAGCGGATCAAAAAGTCTATCGCTGTCTTTGATTTTGGTAGCCCCAGCAATAACAAGGATGCGGGAAAGATAGCGGCAAATAAACTGATAACCTATCTTCACAGGAATGCCAGCGGTGACCTTCGCATCATCGAAAGGGAAAACCTGCAGTCCATCCTGAGGGAGATGCAGTTGGGCCAGACGGGCATTGTTGACGTTAAATCAGTACAAACAGCCAAGATGAGAGGTATTGACACATTTATCATGGGGGATGTCCTCAACTTCTCATCTAGAACTACAGACAGTCCGAGCTCCAGTCAAATAAAAGTACTTGTGGATGAAGAAGATATCCGTAATCCGGAATTCTCGGACTGGTTAATTATGCATCCGAGACCAACGGAGGAGGAACTAAAGACCGCCCCACCCAGAACAGTCAAGAAGAAGAATTATCAATTCGTCTCTTACAGGCAGGGAGTTACCCGGATCAGCGCCATGATCGAGGTTTCCTATAAGCTTGTGGATACGGCAACAGGGGAGAACGTTTTTACAAATACAGTGTCCGGGAAAACGCTCAAGGAAGATAAGTATCAGGACGCCGTGCCGGCGGCAAATATTGCGCAAAAAACCTTGGAACTTCCCACAGAGGCGGAAGTCATTGATGATTTGACAAACGAAAAAATTTCCGAAGTGGGGAAAAGCGTCCTCAAGCATTATCAGAGCCTCGAAGTCGAATATTTCAACCAGGGTGAACAGCAAAGACTGAAACGACGGAATAACGACCTTGCTATTGAGAGATATACAGACGCTATTTTTGATGAGAAATTAAAGGGTATCTCAACACCCATATCCCAGAAATCAGCTGAACTGATTGATGCATTGATTCAAAGCAGATAAGTTTCACTGATAGAATACTGAATGAAGTGCGAAAGTGTATTTGGAGGGAAGATATGGCGAATAGATCGATCCGCGTTTCTTGTATATTTCTCCTAATATCATTATCTGTATGCCCGTCCATATCTTTTTCTGCAGCAACGCCTCAAATCAGGATTGCCGTTTTTAATTACGGTACGCTTAACATTGAAGCCTCAGGTTACAATACTATGGTAACCAATCTACTTATGAATGATTTAGCCTGTGTCCCATCTCTGGCTTTGCTTGATCGCAAGGAACTTGAGGCTTTTTTAAGTCTGAACGACCTTCAGCAAAATGATGATGTCGAAAGCGTAGCCAATATCGGTTCGAGATTAGGCCTAAATATGATCGTTGTTGGCAGCGTGGGGAAAAAAGGCACGGTCGTCGTTGTCAGTTCTAAAGTAATTCATATTGAGCAAAGGCGGGTCATTTTCGAGACACAGATAAGTGCTCTCGGCGATGCAGGCCTCATGAGTGAATTAAAGAATATGAGCGCATCGATTATCGCTGCCATATCAGGTTATGCATCGAAGCAGAAGGATTGGGAAAAGGCAGCCGCGCGGGGACCCGTCAATGTTCAAAAGCGGTCGGGAAACAAATGGATTCGTCTAATTTGGGAAGATCCGGCGGGAATAACTGCATCGGGATATGAGGTATTTCGCGGCACCGCCGAAAACGGACCTTTCAGCAAGATTGCGCAAGTAGAAAGATCTGAATATCTTGACCAAGACGTGGAAAGAGGAAGCACCTATTTTTATAAAATACGCGCCTTCGATGTAAAGGGCATTAAAAGTGATTTTTCGTCCATAATTTCTGCGGGAACGGCCTTGACCCCGAATCCACCTGTTATTCTGAGAGCAGATGCTCATGTAAAAAGCATAGAACTGACATGGTCTCCAGGTCCTGTAGCCAGCGAGGACCCTTTAAAAATGAAAGGATATAAGCTGTATAGGGCTAAAGTGCAGCAGGGGCCTTATAAAGAAGTGGCCAATCTTTCAGGCAAAGATTTGGGCATCGGCGCGGATTCCACGACAGCCCCCGATAAACTGCTCAAGGTAACACACTTGGATAAAGGACTCGGAGATGGAGAGGAATGTTACTATAAATTGACAGCCTACAACGACAAAGACATGGAAAGTGATTTTTCATCTGTTGTTAAAAGCGCCACGATACCTGTTGTCAGCGCCGTCTCTGCCCAGGGAGATATGATAAGGGAGATAAGATTGTCTTGGAGTCCTATAGATTCACCAGTAATAAAGGGATATTATATCTACAGAAGTTCATCAGAAAACAGTGATTTTGCCAGGATAAAAAAAGTTGATGTCTCAGACACAGCAGGTGGAAAGATTATAGATTATGCAGACAAAGACAAGTTGGGAGATAAGACCCGTTATTATTACCGGATAAATGCCGTAGACAGTCATGATTCGGAAACGGCGCCATCTATGACGGTTTCGGCTGTTACGAAAGGCAAGCCGCCGACTCCACAGGGACTGACAGGGGTGAGCGGGCTTGTAAAGAAAATTGAACTTACATGGACTGCGAGCCCCTATGAAGAAGTTGAGGGCTATAATCTTTACTGGTCTAAAGAAAAGGCGGGTAAATACATACTGCTGAAGCGCATAGACAGTCGGACAATAAATAGTTATGCGCATGGCGGTGGAGACTTCGACAAACTCACGGATAATGGCACGTATTATTACGCTATTGCGGCATTCAACAAGGTTGATGTGGAAAGCGATTTGTCAGAGATCGTTTTTGCCACTACCAAACCGCGGCCATCCAGGCCTACAGGCTTGAAGGGCGAGGCTTTGAAGGCTAAAGAAGTGTTCCTTACGTGGCTTCCAAATCCGGAGAAAGACATTGCCGTATATCATATCTACCGCAGCACAGGTCCCGAAGATGCATTTTCCCGTATTGCAAAGGTTCAGGGCACCAAATATGAGGACAAGGAACTGAAGGATGGGCATATATACAAATATAAAATACGGGAGCAGGACAAAGACGAGTTGCTTAGTGACTTTTCCGAGACGATCAGTGTGGAGATAAAGTCTAAGCCTAAGAGACCTGAAGGGCTAGCGGGTAGCATTGTTCAAGGGAAGGTCGAACTTACCTGGCAACGCGGGAGTGAGCCCGATATTGCTTATTATAACGTCTATGAGAAAAGGTTCTATGGCCTCGAAAAGATTAATACAGTGAAGGCAAACAACTTTACTGAGGCTGGATTGGCGAAAGGTAAGAGCAAGACATATGTTGTGATAGCCGTTGATAACGACGGTCTTGAGAGTGAACCAAGCCAAGAGGTGACGATTACCGCAAGATAATCGGCGCGCCCTATTGCTCTGTCATCAATAAAACACATATCAAAATGTGAAATACACTTTTTTTAGAGTTATTAGGAGGTATCTATAATGTTGTTAACACAGTTAGCCCGCTTGCGGCGAAAAAGAGGGTTGAGTAGTCCTACTATCAGAAAAAAATGGGTGATTATTTTCACCGCATTCTTCATCTTCGTCTCTGCATTATCCTTTGCAGCCGAAATAATGAAATATCAGGTCGTAGCAGGCAGTGATGACAAGGCATATCTTGTCGATACTACAACGGGATATGTATGGGTGTTGACCTATCGAACGCTCGCCACCGGAAGAGAACCCATTGCCATACCCTACAAATTCATAAAAGTGTCGCCAAAAGGTTATCCGGAATTTCTGATTGAGAATATTCAGGGAGTTTCAATGCCGCCGGGCGGGAAGCCGTAGCTAAGTGTATTTGTTTGAAAGTATTGGGTATAATCAGAGACCCTTCAATTTCTGCACCTTATTGCGTTCTCGTGGAAATGGCAAGACACTAATGTTTCATGGTTCGCGCACTTTCTGGGTAGACGTCTAATTTTATGAAAAGCCATTCGGGGGGCTTCAGATGAAGAGAGTATTGCGAAGGTCCGTATTGATCGTTATAGCGCTGCCTTTGATGGTTATGTTTCAGAGTTGCGTAGTTGCCACAAAAGAAACTGCCATCACGCCGCAGATCAGAGATCTCTTTAAGGGGACGTACAAGATAGACCCTTATATGGAAAAGCACAAACCCCAAACTGTTGCCGTTATTCCCTTTATCAATCTTGCGAGAAGCCAGCAGGGGTCTGAGGAGGTTCGCAAGGCATTTTACAATCACTTCAGCTCTTTGCCCTATAAAGGCATGAAACCCTATATAGTGGATAATAATTTGAGGAAGGCGGGATTAAACGATCCTGAAGCCATTAATAAGACCTCTCCCAAGGAACTAGGCAATATCCTCGGTGTTGATGCTGTCATCTATGGTAGTATCTCAGATTTTGACAAGTTATTTGCCGTTGTCTATTCCTCCGTCTCGGTGGGGGCAGAGATTAAGATGTATGATACTAAGACGGGAAATTTTCTCTGGAGCGGTCAGCATGTCGCCCGCATTCATGAGGGCGGCATTTCTACAAATCCCATAGGGATAATCGCGACAGTCATCGCGACAGCCATGAATATAAGGGATATCCAGTTGCTCCGCGCCTGTGATGACCTCTTCAGAGACATGGTAAAGACAATCCCCGTTCCCACAATAGCCGAGGCGCTCCGGCCGCCGGTCATTACTCTTCTCACACAGGATACGAAGAATCTGCCGAAAAAGGCGGGTGATGAAATCAAGGTGGTCATTCAGGGTGCGCCCAAAATGCAGGCCTATTTCGATATCGGTGAGTTTAAGAGAAATATAGATATGCAGGAAGTTGAACCGGGTGGATACCTGGGCGTATATAAAGTTATTCCAGGGGACAACGTGACAAAGGCCGTGATTACGGGGTATCTAAGGGATGAAGCAGGCAATACGGCTCAATGGGTTGATGCAGTGGGAACAGTAACGCTCGACACCATACCTCCTGACAAAATCAAGAACGCTAAGGCTGTTGGAAGGAATAAGGTGGTTCTTCTGGGCTGGGAAAAGTCGCAAGCCCCGGACCTGGCGGGCTACCTGGTCTATCGCAGCAACACCCCTCTTTCCAGTTTTCAGCAGATTGCGAAGACGGAATTGAACGAATATCGTGATGAGAATCTCGTTAATGCGCAGAAATATTACTATCAGGTAACTGCCTTAGACTGGGCGGGTAACGAAAGCGACAAGTCCGATACCATAACCGGTATGCCTGTTGAGCCGGGACCGACGCCCGTTTCAGGCATCATAGAATCTGATACCACCTGGTACTCAGGCGCCAGTCCCTATATAATCAAAAATGCAGTGATCGTCAAAGATAAGGCCCTTCTAACCATTGAGCCGGGCACAGAGATACTCTCCCAGGGCGGCGCCCTCGTGATCGAGGGAAGACTGATTGCGCAGGGGGATGAAGAGCACATTATTATATTTGACGCGGCAGAAGGCGCCAAATCATGGGACGGAATAACCTTCAGCAACGTCAAGGAAAAGGACAATCTGGTAAAGTTCTGCCGCATCAGGAATGCGGCAGCGGGGATCACATGCGACGCGTCTTCGCCGCAAATAGAAGCCTCTGAGCTCATGGAAAACGGAATTGCTATAAGAATCTCGGGAGCGTTTTCAAAACCGCAGATCATAAAAAATACAATCCATAAGAACAGGGAAGCCGGGGTTTTTATTGCAGACGGAGCCCAGCCTAAGCTGATGGAAAACAATATCCAGGATAACTTAAAGGAAGGCATCTTGATTCAGTCGTCGGCGCCCGTAATCACTCACAATAGGATTACCAGAAACGAGGGAAATGGAATTATCGTAAAGAACGCCCATCCCTTAATTCACGAAAACAATATAAATGACAACAAGCAATTTGATATCGCGGGCGATATGACGGGAGAAGCCGTCAATGCCCTGAACAACTGGTGGGGTTCTGCCAAGGGTCTCGAAATCCTGGCGAGAATCCATGGGAAGATCAACATCAAGTCTGTTCTTAATGCAGCTTATCCTGAGGGGAAGCCGCAGGAACTGCCCATACTTCATGAGATCCTTAGCGGGCCAATAAAGGCGGATGCTTTTCTTATCCTTTCCAATAGTCCTTACCGGGTGGCCAAGGATGTCACTATCGGTGGCGGGGCAACCCTGTATGTTGAACCTGGGGTGACGATCAAATACGACCAGAATACATCCATCATTGCTGAAGATGGCGGTGTTGTGGCAAAAGGTACCAAGCAGCATCCAATTGTGTTTACAGCTTCTGGAAATTCTCCGTCTCCCGGCTTTTATAACAATGCCGTAAGACTGACGAAACCCACAAAGGTTAACAGTGCTTTTGCATACTGTGTCGTAAAATATGCTAACACCGCTTTTGACGTTTATTATGGCTCACCGGAAATTTCGTCTTGCAGCATTGCACATAATGCTCAGGGTGGCATCTACACCCGTAATGATGCCTCTCCCAGAGTATTCTATAATACTTTCGCAGGCAACCTCGGAGAGGGCGCCATCAAGTGCGTAGGCATGTCGAATCCAGTCATACATAATAATAATTTTATCAATAACACAGTGGCTATTCAGACATTTTCCTCCATTTATATTGATGCGAGAGACAACTGGTGGGGCAGCAGCAGGCCCGATCAGAATTTAATCTGGGGAGATCTGGAGAAAAATATCAATATTAAGCCATGGTTAGAAGCCCCCGAAAGCAAGGCATTTATAGAAATGAACTGATGTGATTTCTTCATTGAAACGTTCGCGGCATTCTGCTATTTTAAAAAGGTGTTTTGCAGGAAAGATAAGTATACCAATTTTGAGCACGGTTGATGTTGCAGTTTTATGGGTGAGTTTCCAAAACCAATTGTAAGGAGGATTGTATGAGATCGAAACTTATCGTCACCGTAAGTGTTATCGTAAGCATGTTGTTCCTCTATGCAGGGATCGGTTTTTCTCAGGAAAAAGTAAGCGGGTCCCAATGGACTCAGATTGTCGAACAGATGGGCGATAAAGGAAAGATTAACTGGTCCGAGGGCTATATAGAGGCAGTGGGGATAGGCGCCCCTCCCGAAAGGTACATAGGAAAACCCAACGCGCGTCCCATGGCTTTGAGGGCGGCCAAGGTAGACGCCTACCGTAATTTACTGGAGGTGACAAAGGGTGTGCGCGTTGACTCCACGACAGTCGTCAAAGATTTTACGGTGGAGAGTGATGTCATCAATGCACAGGTAGAAGGCCTTGTAAGAGGGGCTAAGGTAGTTAATCAGGACTACCTGTCTGATGGAACAGTGGAAATCACTTTGAGAATGCCCATGGCGGGCGGTTTTGCGGAGATCATTATACCTAAGGCCCTTGAGAAAAAACCGGAGGTAGTGCCTCCAGCACCCCCGGCGGGACCGGCACCGGCGGGCGATGTTGGTATGGTGGTTGATGCCAGAGGGCTACAGGCCAGGCCGGCTATGGCTCCGAAGGTTCTCGATGAGAATGGCAAGGAAGTCTATGGTTCCATGAATGTTGACAAAGAATTTGCCGTTCAGCAGGGTATGAGCGGTTATGCAAGGGATCTTACGGCAGCCCAGAGTAATCCAAGGGTGACTAATAATCCCGTCAGTGTTAAAGGAGTTAAGACCGAAGGGCCGGGCCGGGCAGACATCGTGATCAGTAACGCCGATGCCGACAAAATCAGAGGTGCGGCAGAAAACATGACGTTCTTGAAGAAGTGCAGGGTCATGATAGTTTTAGACTAATCTGAGCGGTGTATAGGGCTATATTCGACCGCAGTTACTACGTCAGGGTGACTGCGGTCTTTTATTATTAAGTTGTGCGGGAGAGTTTCTGTCTGCCCTACGGAAGAAGACAGATGCTATCCGTGTCAAGCATGCAATGACTTTTAAGAGTCCATTTTTTTATGGCAGGTGATTAATCGTGGCTGCGAAAATTGTCGTTCTGCCGGAAAGTCTGTCGAGCAAGATTGCTGCGGGAGAAGTCGTTGAAAGGCCCGCATCCATTCTGAAAGAACTTCTGGAAAATGCCCTCGACGCCGGTGCTACGGACATAACCGTCGAACTTGAAAAGGGTGGGCGGGGATCGATCAAGGTCATCGACAATGGTGAGGGCATTGAGAGTGCGGAGGTTCCTCTTGCCTTTGAGCGCTTTGCGACAAGCAAGATATACGAGTTCGATGATATTTATAAGGTTAGGTCATATGGATTTCGAGGAGAGGCTCTGCCGAGTATTGGCGCCATTTCCCGTGTTGAGATGGCCACGAGAAAGGAGTCTTCTTTATCGGGTACAAGGGCGATTGTAGAGGCAGGACAGCTTAAGAGTATAACAGACACGGGATGTCCCGTAGGCACTTCTGTTTGGGTTAATCATATCTTTGATCCCGTTCCCGTACGTAAGAAATTCCTGAAGACTGAGGCGACAGAACAGGGATATTGCATGGATGTAATTACGAGGACGGCCCTTTCCCATCCGGAGGTCAGAATAAGAGTCGTGGTTCACGGCAGAGAGACTTGGAATATACCGGCTGCAGCAGATATTTCAGAGAGGGTCCCTCTTGTCTTGGGGACGGATTTCATGGACCACATGTTGCCAGTTAAAGGCGCCAGGGGGAGTATGACTGTTGAGGGATTCTCCTCTAAACCCGCTTACAGTAGATCAAATGCGAAGCAATTGTACTTTTTTGTAAACAAGAGATTTGTCAGGGATTATCTTTTGAACCATGCCGTAATGACGGCCTATAGACGCTTGATTGAGGCGAAGAAGTATCCCGCGGCAATCTTGTTTATCGATCTGCCCCCCGGGGATGTAGACGTTAATGTCCATCCTGCGAAGATGGAAGTTCGTTTCAGGAATCCCAGAGAAATTTATGATATTATCGTTGAGACCCTTGTCCATGTCCTTGCCAATATTTCACCTGTCTCATTAAGAGAGAATGGTAGTACGATGCCCGAGGGTTATGGCGAGAGGGTTAGAGAGGCGTTGAAGCGATACACGGTGGCCTCAGGAAGCGGGAAGCTGTTTTTCGATAAGACTGTCAAAGATTACCTCAGGCCCCGCCCTGCTACAGGGCAGATTTGGGAGAACGAAGCATCAAGAAGACCTCCGGAGGAAATCCGGGCGGAACAAAAGATTCCAGATAAAGGCTTAAATTTTCGCGACCTTGAATATATAGGACAGTTTGCCGGCACATACCTCGTTTTTTCTTCGTCTGACGATATAATCCTCGTAGATCAGCATGCAGCTCATGAGAGGGTCTTGTTTGATAAATTCAAGAAGGAAAAAGCCATGGGCGGTGAAAAAATGATGAGCCAGCGGCTGCTGATTCCGGAGGTCGCGAGCCTGTCCCCAGGTGAGTTCGCCGTAATTACGGAATCTATGAAAGTCCTTGAGGACATGGGCATAGAGGTGGAACATTTCGGCGAAAAGACGGTAATTGTGAAATCCGTGCCTGCCGCGCTGTCTCATGTTGAACCGAAAGGTCTGTTTCTTGAGATCCTTGAAGAATTGTCAAATACGGAACGCCCCTTGGGTTTGGAAGAACGGCAGGAAAAGATTTTTGCCCTGTTATCCTGCAAAGGAGCGGTCAAGGCGAATCAGAGACTTTCGGAAGCTGAGGTAACCTTGACGCCACACAATTTTCGTCCACGTGTCCCCATGGAAGACCTGTTTATATCTCGTTTAACCTGAGGGATATAGAAAGCATGTTTAAACGAAAATAAATGCATGTGTGCGAATGTTAAGAAACCCCGCCTGATCGTCATCCTTAGACCTACAGCTGTCGGCAAAACCGCTGCAGCGATTTCGCTTGCGCGTCAATCAGGCGGTGAGATTGTCAGTGCCGATTCGATGCAGGTCTACAGGCTTCTGGATATAGGAACCGCGAAGCCGACACTTGAAGAACAGTCTCTGGTGAAACACCACCTTATTGATGTCATAAATCCAGATGAACAGTTTAACGCGGCCATGTTCATCAGGCTAGCCGAAGGGATTATCGGGAAACTCAATGATACAGGGAAGCCCATCTTTGTGGTTGGCGGGACCGGCCTTTATATAAAAGCACTCCTGGGCGGACTTTTTGAAGGGCCCGACGCTGATGAGGATCTGAGAAAGTTATACAGGCAGGAGCTCAAACAGTTCGGTAAGACATATTTATATGAGAAGTTGAAAGACAGAGATGAACAGGCCGCTGCCCAGATTGACAGAAATGACATTCCCCGGATTATCCGCGCCCTGGAAGTTATGGAGCTATGTGGTCTTTCGATTGTTGAGAAACAAAAGGCCCATCGCTTCGGAGACAACCTTTATGACTTTATCAAGATAGGCCTCAAGATGGAGCGCACGGAGCTTTATAAGAGAATAGATCAAAGAACGGAGAAAATGATCGAGGACGGACTAGTTGATGAAGTGGAAGGGCTTCTCGCTATGGATTACCATGAGACCCTGAAGCCCATGCAGGCACTCGGATATAAACACATTGCCAGACTGATAAAAGGGTCATGCAATCTCGCAGATGCCATAAGGATGATTAAACGTGACACCCGTCATTTTGCGAAGAGGCAGATGACCTGGTTTGGTGGAGATAGAGAAATTGAATGGTTCGCTCCGTCAGATCTTGACGCTATGAGGCGAAAAATCGACCATTTTCTGTCTCCATGAGCATTTGCAGACGGGATATTGCAAGCTTTGTTTTCCTTTTGTATTTCAAACAGATTCTGTTAAATATCTTGACTTCGATACTGTATGAATATAATTAATAAAACGATTTATGAGGCACGGAGAACTCTACTGCTTTTCTTTGAAAAAGTGGTTAGAATTAAACTGGGAATAGATTGATCCCGAAGAGTTACATGAAACATTTTTTTGATGAAAGGAGAACGTTATGATTCAACGGTTGAATTATCGGAGTTTATTGATGTTCTTTGTTGTTATCGCTATGGGATTTTTCGTTGTCTCTTGTGCGCCGAAAGCGGTGCAGCCTGTAAGTGAAATGGATACACCCGAACATCATTTTTATACAGGCATGAAATTCATTGATCAGGGGAAGTATGCTGATGCCAAGGGAGAATTTGATCGGGCGATTGCACTCGATCCCAAGTACTCAAAAGCCTATGCCGGAAATGGCCTGGCTTTGGCCTATCAGGGAGATTTCAAGG
>PDVH01000346.1_pt1 | contig 11831 bp, 13 predicted proteins | sample 1369781 | NCBI WGS metagenome assembly PDVH01 (sample SAMN07795378, study PRJNA414565) | Alkali sediment metagenome, whole genome shotgun sequencing project. | isolation source: glacial lake sediment | place: Bosnia and Herzegovina: Donje Bare Lake | collected 2016-06
TTGCGACAATTCCTGAAAGCTTGTAATAGAACATCATAAACAGGCCAACCAAAATGCCTCCAAGGATAGCAGACCATATTCCTTTGTCGATGGAGTCCTGCCCTAAAGAAGGTCCGACAGTCCTCTCTTCAAGAATATTTACCGGTGCGGGGAGGGCCCCAGCCCGCAGTACGATAGCCAGATCCTTGGCTTCGTCCATAGTGAACGATCCTGTGATCTGTGCCTCACCCCCCGAGATTCTCTCCTGAATCACCGGAGCTGAATAAACGGCGCCATCGAGAATAATGGCTAATCTTTTTTTTACATTTTCCCCAGTTATTCTGTCAAAATCCTTCGCGCCCTGGGCATTGAACTTTATCGCTACGTATGGTTCTCCGAACCGGTCACTGATTTTTACCTGAGCACTTTCAAGGTCTCCCCCAGTGAGGAGAGTTCTATTTTTGAGCAGGATGGGCATATTTGTTCTGCGTCCAGTTTGTCTATCCAAGCGATTTTCATAAGCGACGACATCGCCTTCGGATATATTGCCTTTAAGGGCATTATCTATGCTGTGTTCTTCGTCAACAAGCTTGAATTCTAATAGAGCCGTCTTTCCGATAAGATTTTTAGCTCGTTCCGTGTCCTTTATACCGGGAAGCTGTATGACGATGCGGTCATTGCGCTCGGGGATGATTTCCGGCTCTGTAATACCGAACTGATCAACTCTGTTACGAATGGTTTCCAGGCTCTGTTCAACGGCCATTTTCTTGATTTCGTCGGCTCGTTTAGTCTTAGGCCTGAGAGAAACTACTTCCTTACCTCCTTGAATTTCTGATGAAGCGGTCTCTAAATCTGGATAATTATCTTTGATGACTTTTTCAAATGCACCCCTCGATGCACTGTCGGGCAGTTCGAAGGATATGGTGTCAGTCTTTCTTGTTCCTTCAAGATAAATGAACCGGACTTTATTGCTCATCAGGGTTTCTTTTACATCATTGGACAGGCGTAAAACGGTGCTCTCGACCGCCTTTGCCGTGTCAACCTCAAGAACAAGATGGGTTCCACCCTGAAGATCCAGACCCAGGTGGATTTTATCCATGGGCAAGTATTTATTCCAAATGTCCGGGAGATCCGGTGTAAGGGAAGGTGTGAGATAAAATAATGCCGAAAGGCAAACGACAAACGCCACGGCAGCCCTTATTTTGATACCCTTGAGCATGTATAACCCCTTTCAATATCACTCTTTTGCGGCTTTTTGAGTAACAGTACCGATATATTCTCGTGAGATTTTTATTCTCACCTTTTCAGCGATTTCAAGTGTAACGATTGTATCCGTTAAACCTGTTACTTTCCCGTGAATCCCCCCGGCCGTTATAACCATGTCTCCATGATTGAGGTTTTCACGCATTTTCTTAATTTCTTTTTGTTTCTGCTGTTGTGGTCGTATCATGAGAAAGTAAAAGATGGCGAATACAACAGCCATCATGATAATAAAACTTATGTCACCTCCTCCACCGGCGCCACCTCCCCCACCGAAACCACCCATAGCGTAAGCGATATCTGTCAATTTCAAGTCCTCCTCTTTCTAATTTATCTGTCAGTTATCAGATTATAATATTTCTAAATCAAATCTGTTGATTGATTGCTGTATCCTGACTCTTTAAAAAATAATTTTTAAATTCCCAGTATGCGCCATCCCATATGGCCGTTCTGATTTGTTCCATCAGGTGCATAAAGTACCGGATATTATGAATCGTATTTAAAGTCATTGCTAAAATCTCTTTTGCCATATAAAGATGTCTCAAGTATGCCCGTGAGTAGTTTCTGCAAGTATAACAGTCACATTTGCTATCGACGGGTGAATCATCATCCCGGTAACGGGCGTGTTTTATAACAACCTTTTCATGATTTGTAAATAATAATCCGTTTCTGGCACATCGTGTGGGTATGACGCAGTCGAACATATCAATGCCATAACTCACGCATGCAACAATATCCTCCGGTGTTCCCACACCCATCAGATACCGCGGTGTATCCTCAGGGAGCAAAGGGGTTATCGTCTCCGCAATGCGTAACATGTCTTCTTTCGGTTCTCCCACACTTAATCCTCCCAGGGCATAACCATCAAAACCGATATTTGCAGATATATTTTCTACAGCCCGCATCCTCAGGTCGGGGTATATACCACCCTGAATGATTCCAAACAGGGCCTGATTATTGTTTTTCTTGCTGTTTTTACACCTTCCGGCCCAATTGGTCGTTAAATCGAGAGATTTTTTCACCTCTTCGAAACTGGCAGGGTAGGGTGTACATTCATCCAGACACATCATAATATCAGAACCAAGAGCTTCCTGAATTTCAATGGCAAGCTCCGGACTTATGAAATGCCTTGATCCATCAATGTGGGATTGAAAGACAACGCCGGCGTCAGTTATTTTTCTCAGATCCCCGAGGCTGTATACCTGAAAGCCACCACTATCAGTAAGAACAGGAGAGTTCCAGTTCATAAATTTATGGAGACCTCCGAGATTTTTAATAATATCGTGACCGGGCCTCAAATAAAGGTGATAGGTATTTGTGAGGATCATTTCTGCTCCCAGCTCACGCACTGTTTCGGGGATGAGGGATTTCACCGTACCTTGTGTGGCTACCGGCATGAAAACCGGGGTATTAACCTCACCGTGGGCTGTATTGATTTTTCCTAGACGCGCACCGGATAAGGGATCTTTTTTGATAATTTTAAATTGAAACATTTTTTTGCAGTTCTTTAATCGTTTTATTGTAAAAAGATTCGAGGTTTCAATGGTTCAAGGGTTCGTTATACAGAAACGGCTGATGAGATTTCTCCCAAGCCATTAAATCTTGAAGTTTATAATCATATTTCACTCGAATCATCAACTCCTTGACCCTTTGAATCTTGTAAGATGCTGGCAACTTTTTCGGAGATAAACCGAATTTATTATAAAATCAGCATACAGTCTCCGTAACTGTAAAAACGGAAGCGGTTTTCTATTGCCTGGTTGTAGACATTCATCATCAGGTCTTTCCCGGCAAAGGCGCAAACGAGTAAAAAGAGAGAGGATCTAGGGAGATGAAAATTGGTGATAAGCCCATTAACCCGTTTAAACCGATAGCCAGGATAAATAAAGCGTCTGGTATGTGCGGATATAGGTTTAATTTTCCCCGCCTCATCAGCAACCGATTCAATAACTCTTATCGATGTGGTTCCTACTGCAATTACCCTTTCGGCTTTGTTGATCACTTCCGCTGCCTCTTCTGTTATCTCAAAAAATTCCTCCTCCATTACGTGCTTTTCAACAAGATCTGTTTCGATGGGGAGAAATGTCCCATAACCCACGTGGAGTGTAACCGGTATGATATGCACCCCGGTTTTTTTAAGTGTGTCGAGGATATTCTGAGAAAAATGCAAACCTGCTGTCGGTGCTGCGACTGAACCGGGACTCTTCGCATATATTGTTTGATACCTGCCGATATCCTCAAGAGATTTTATATTGTCCTTGTTTCGCTTGATATAAGGGGGGAGAGGAGCCTTTCCGTATTTTTCCAGAAAATGATCAAACCCATTGCTTGTCAGGAATTCGACTGCCCATTTTTTATCCGATAAACGATCGATAAGTTGTGCTTCACATTCCCCATTGAATAATATTCTTGTTCCGATGCTGACTCTTTTAGCAGGTCTTAATAATACCTCCCACGTCTGTAACGGCTCTGAACGATGGCATCTTCTTGACAGAAGGAGCATCTCGATCATTCCTCCTGTTTCCTTTTTCCCGATAAGCCGCGCCGGTATTACTTTTGTATCGTTAATAACCAGAACATCGCCTTCTTGTAAATATTCAAGCAGGTCTTGAAAAATTTTGTATTCAACCTCTTCCGTTTTTCTCTTAATAACCATCATCCGGGAACGGTCCCTGAGACCACAGGGGTGTTGTGCGATAAGCTCTTCGGGAAGATGGTAGTCGAAATCCTTTAACTTCATCACTCAGTTTCTTCCGAAATATACAAGAACCAGTCCAGTGATGATTGCGGACATGCCCAAGAACCTCAGCGTAGAGTCAGGCATCTCTTGCAGTTTTAGTAAATACGCTTTGACCTTCTCCGGAAATGCAAAATAAGGGAGTCCTTCCAAAACGAAGACCATTCCCAGCACGCTTAGAAAATACTCCATATATCATCAGTCCTTTAGCTTTGCTTCATTCCATAGGTCATCCATCTCTTTGAGTGATGCCTCGGTAGGGCCTTTCCCCCGCTCTGTAAGCCTTTTTTCAATGTAGGAGAATCTGTCGATGAACTTAGCAATAGATGCAGAGAGCGCATCTTCGGCATTTACATCCACAAACCGGCAGAGATTTACAAGAGAAAAAAGGAGATCACCCATTTCTTCCCTGATATAAATAATATTGTTGGTTTTCAGGGAAGATTTGAACTCGGTGAGTTCCTCCTCGATTTTGTCCAGCACTTCTTCCGTCTTCCCCCAGTCAAAACCAACACCGGAGGCCCTCTCGGTTACCTTTTGTGCCCTCTCGAGAGACGGTAGCGATCGCGGTATCCTGCCAAAAAGGCCAGAAGAATTTTCATTTCTTTTTTCAATATGTTCTTTTATGTCTTCCCAGTTTGTCCTGATCTCCTCGATGTCTTTGACTTTTTTATCGCCAAAGACATGGGGGTGCCTCCTTATCATCTTTTCTGCGACATATTCCATAACATCGGAGATGCCAAATTCATCTGCTTCTTCTGAAATACGGGCTAAAAAGAGAATCTGAAAGAGAAGATCACCCATTTCTTCTTTGAGAGCCTGCGGAGAACCACTGTCTATAGCATCGACGAGTTCGTATGTTTCCTCCAGCAGATATTTTGCAATATCTTCTTTTTTCTGTTTTTTATCCCAGAGGCATCCATCTTCGGATCTTAACTTCTGAATAATTTTGAGAAGCCTCTTGAGACCTGTTTGCGCCTGGTTAGAACTTTTTACCATTTTTCCACATCGAAGTGATTCAAATTTTAGATTTTTCAGTAGCATATTCACGAAGGTGTTACAATCAGAGAAATTCTGTACTTCTCAATAATGAGAAATATATTTTTGCACCTTTTCATTTTTGGGTTGCATGTTTATATTAATGGATATAAAATATTATTAAAACTAATCATTTAATAGTTATTGCTATTTGGAGGCCGGGTTTAGCCAGTCGTGTAATAGTCAGGCCGGGATTAAGAGATATTCAAAAATAAAGGAGGAGAAAGTATGTCGAATAGAGTTGATGATTTCATTAAAGGATTGCTTATCGGGGGATTAATTGGAGCCGTTATCGGCATTCTCTATGCACCCAAAAGCGGTAAGGAAACACGAGAGGATATTGCGAGAAAAGCTGACGAGTTGATGGAAAAGGCCAAGGAGGAATACGAACGGGCACTGGAAAAGAGCAAAAAGGCTTACGAAGCCGCCGTCAGCCGTTTGAAGCAACTAGAATCTTCTGCGAAGGAGAAGGTTGGAGAAATGGAAGAAAAAGTTGAAGACTTGGCTGAGCGGGGAAAAGAAACTTTTCAGGACACCAAAGGTCGCCTGAAGAAAGCGATAGATGCTGGTGTTGAGGCCTACAAGGAAGAAAAAGGTAAAGCTTAATCAACGAATAGTGCCTTAGTTTAAGAAGAAGGGGATATCCATGTTTCTCGAAATCGGTGTGTTTATTATAAGCATAGTATTTCTCCTCTTAGTTGTGTTTTCTATTCCTTTTCTATTGCAGGTCTGGAGGTCCGCAAAGGGCATTACCGCGACCCTGCATATGGTTAATGAAAATCTGCCGGGTATCCTCAAGAATCTGGAGGAAATTACAACGAATATCAACAAAGCGACCCATACTGTAAATGAACAGATTGAAGGGCTCGCACTTGTTACAGGACGCATTCAGGGTCTTTTAAGTATTATAACGGATATAGATAATATCCTGCGTGCCGGTATACGTCTTCCCGTTTTCAAGACGATCAGAAACGTAGTTGCAGTTGTCACAGGGGTGAAAGTTTTTTTAAAGGTATTCCTATCTTCGCGTGAGTCCGAATAAAGGTAATATGACATTAAAATTTTTGTAATTCGCTTGTGGAGGTATATGCCGTGCCCCGTGCTACTTATGGGAAAAAATGGGGGCGTGTCCGTACGATAACTGTCAAGGATAAGCCAAAGGATAGTAAGTCTGCGGAAGATGTTGTCCGTGATCTTAAAAGAGAACAGGAGACACTACCCGGTGAAGACTACCGGGGAAGGTCGCTGGCTCTTTATGGCTTTATCTGTGCTCGATGCGGGAGGGAGTTTGATGAGTCAAAACGGCACCTGCTGACTGTTCACCACAAGGATGGCAACCATAACAACAATCCACTGGCTGGGAGCAATTGGGAGAATCTCTGTGTCAGTAGGGGCATCAGGGGGATCAGAAATCAGCCTTGTCTATGAAGATGTGAACGTAAAAGATACCCATTCGGGATCCCTAGGCGAAAAATTGAAGGAGGCGCTGGAGAAAAAGGTAAATCGTTAACTTTTATTTTATAACTATTCTCAGGTTATCCTTCTGAGAGACGGTTTTATCCCCTACCGATGTTCCGCAGAATACACACGAGTAGTCATATTTATCGCCATTAGATAGAATCAGCAGGCGTCTCTTCCTGACTGGGACGGCCCTTTTACATTTCGGACAGAAAAGTTCCGTGGCGTCGAAGTCTTTGTAGGTTTCCCGTCTCATATTGTCTAATCATCCTTCTCAGGTATATTGTTTGCGTTTTCCAGCCAGACTGTGGCCTCACTGTCGCTCGGAGCCCTGTAATCTCCCCTTGGAGACAGCGATCCTCCGGATCCCACTTTCGGGCTGTTGGGTATACATGAGCGTTTGTACTGGCTCAGCTTAAAGAAACGGTATAGATAGACCGTAAGCCAATGTCTTATTTCTCCAATAGTGTATTGATTCCTTTTTTCTTCCGGCACATCAGGCCATTGACCCCTGGTTTTATCTCTCCAGGTGCAGTATGCCATGAAAGCTACTTTGGTGGGAAGGTAACCAAAGCGGGTGACAAAGAAATTATTAAAATCCTGTAAATCGTATGGACCTATAAATGTTTCCGTCTTTTGGGCAGGTTGATCACCGTCTGTTCCCGGTATGAGTTCAGGACTAATTTCTGTGGCAAGAATGTCGAGCAAGGTTTGTGAGGTTTCCTCAGTAAACTGCGAAGAATGAGCGACCCATCGTATCAGATGCTGAATGAGGGTCTTTGGTACACTGGCATTCACGCTGTAATGAGACATGTGATCACCAACACCGTAAGTGCACCACCCAAGGGCAAGTTCACTCAAATCTCCTGTGCCGACAACAAGGGCATTTTTCATGTTGGCCAGTCGAAACAGATGGGAAGTGCGCTCCCCGGCCTGGATATTTTCAAAGGTAATATCGTAAAGTTTTTTTCCTTTGGCATAAGGATGACCGATATCTTTAAGCATTTGGATGCAACTGGGTTTTATATCAATCTCGTTGGATTCCACACCGATTGCCTTCATCAACCTCAAGGCGTTTGTATATGTTTTATCTGAGGTTGCAAATCCGGGCATTGTATAGGCTTTCACATTTGATCTTGGCAGATTCAAGAGATCCATGGTCCTCGCTGTGACAATCAGGGCATGAGTGGAGTCCAGGCCGCCCGAGACGCCGATTACCACGTTTTTGATCTCTGATGATTTTAATCGCTGAGCCAGTCCGTGAACCTGTATGTTATAAGCTTCATAGCAGCGCTGATCTCGCTTTCCGGGATCAGCGGGTATATATGGGAATCTTGGATACTCCCTCTCCAGCAACATCCTCTTTTCAACAGGAGTGGCGGCAAATGATACCTTCCGGAATCTCTCCAGTTTATCTATTTGGTTACACGCATTCTGGCCAAAGCTGTTCATCCGCATTCTGTCCTGGGCCAATCTGTCCAGATCTACATCGGCGTATATCACCTGTGATGTTCGTGAAAAGCGTTCCGATTCCGCCAGGAGATTTCCATTTTCATAAATCATGGCATGGCCATCCCACGCCAGATCAGTGGTGGATTCCCCGAGACCTGCCGCTGCATAAAGATATGCCGAAATACAGCGGGCGGACTGGCTTGCTGCCAGAGAGTTGCGGTAGTCTGATTTTCCCACTGTGATGTTGGATGCGGAGAGATTTCCTATGACTGTTGCTCCGGCGAGAGTTGCATGGCTGGAAGGCGGAATGGGTACCCATACATCTTCACATATTTCAATAAAAAATGTGAAATGCTTTATATTTTTGACATCAAACAGAATATCGGCTCCAAAGGGGACATTTTCCTGCCCGCAAATATCGATTACCTTTGACCGGGCATCTTTAGCGGGGCGAAACTGGCGGCCTTCGTAAAATTCGCGATAATTGGGGAGATAGGATTTGACAGTGATGCCGAGAATGCGGCCGCGATAAATAACAATCCCGCAGTTAAACAGTCGAAAATCAACCCGAAGGGGAGCGCCAATGACTAAAATTGTGTTCAGTTTCTTCGTGGCTTCAAGAATATCGTTGACTGCGTCAGTTACGCTTTTTAGAAGGGCATCCTGATGAAACAGATCCTCGTTCGAGTAGGCTGAAATTCCGAGTTCAGGGAAAATTGCTAAAATTGCATTATTGGCTGAGGCTTGCTTCACCAGTTTGATGGTGCTGGCTGCGTTAAAGGGTGTATCAGCTACCTTAACCTCAGGTATGCAAACGGCTACCCTTATAAATCCATGATTGTATAAGTTAAAAAATGTGTGTTTGATGTTTTTTCCCATATTCAGTATCAATACCCTTCGTCAAATGATAAAGAGTCACGTGATGTCATTTCGACTGAGAGAAATCCTTGCTCCGGCCAGAGGAAGGGATCTTTAAGATTCCTCACAGTCATCTTATAGATTTTTAAAGGATTAAAAGGGATTTGTCAAAACAAATTACAGAAAATCCTGCTGTAACCATATCGGGATTTCTAGGCAGTAGGTTTTTCCACATAAGCGTAAGCGCTGTGATTATGGATACTTTCGAAATTCTCAGCTTCGACACTGTACCAGATGAAATTATCATCCCTGTTTAACTGCTCAGCTACATTTCTTACCACGTCTTCAACAAACATTGGGTTTTCGTGCGCTTTTTCAGTAACAAATTTTTCATCGACCCTCTTGAGGAGGGAGTATACTTCACCGCTTGCTGAATCCTCTACCAGCCTGATAATATCCTCGATCCAGAAAAACTTTTTGAACCTGACCTTCGTGGTCACCATGCTTCTCTGGTTATGGGCGCCCATATTGCTGATTTCCTTTGAGCAGGGACACACAGTAGTTACCGGTACGACTACACCGACAAGGAAATCTGTTGTGTTGCCATTGTCTTGTCCGGTGAAGGAACACATGTATTCCATGAGACTTTTTGAGCCTGATACAGGGGCGGTTTTTTCCACGAAGTAGGGGAATTCAATCTCCATATGCGCCGATTCCGCGTGGAGTTTTTGCCTGATCTTCCGGAGAATCTTCTGGAAAGTTTTGATGTTGATCTGCCCCCTGAATTCGTTCAGGATTTCGACAAAACGGCTCATGTGCGTTCCCTTGAAGTGATGGGGCAGGTTGACGTAAATGTTGATGGTCGCGTTAACATGTTGCGTACCGTTGGCGCGGTCCAGAACGACTATGGGGTATTTGATTCCTTTGACGCCAACTTTTTGTATATCTATCTTTCTGTCATCTTTCTGATTTTGAATATCTATCATTATTTCTCGCCATAATAAGTAACTCTCGCATCCTCTGACTCCCAGACGATGACTCGGGACACGTCAAGGTTATGACACTTTACTTTATCCGAGATCCTCTCATAAATGAACCTTGCGATGTTTTCTGAAGAGGAGCTGATATTTTTGAAATATTTGATTTCGTTGAGATATTTGTGATCAAGTTCTTTGAGAATCTCCCCAGTCCATTCTTTTAATACCCTGAAGTCTATCAGAATACTAGCCTCTGATAGTTTACTGGAAGATACGGAGACCTCGACGATAAAGTTATGGCCGTGTAGTTTCTCACACTTGCCATCGATTTCCTTCAGCATGTGGGCGGCAGAAAATGATTGCTTTATCGTGACTTCGTACACCGTTCTTGCCTTTCCTGAATATTGATGAGCACTATAGTTAAAATGATTATCCGGTGTCAAGACAAGAAATATTTAGTGATATTGGCTAATTTCGTCTATGATCATGGAAAAATGGGTGAATGCTAATTATTGAATAGATATTGAAGGGTGAAATTAACAAAGAATTGGTGAAAATTACTAATTTCAATTGACCACAAAAATAGAAAATAATTGTTCATACGCGCCATGTGATATCTAATATACGGTAATGAAAGACAAAAAAGTTTTTTTCATGCAAATCTTATTGTAAGTCTTTACTTGGTATATTAATTGCTAAGTTATTCGTAAAAGTTGATCGAATTATAGTATTTCAGATATTAATCATTTAAAACATCAAAGGGGGTGATAGCAGAGTTTACGTAAATATCAAGAACAAAATTAAGTTAACCAATTAAAAGATTTAAACTAAACATAGATTGAAAGGAGAAAAATAAAATGATTAGTGCACTTTACAAGAAAAGAGGAGAAAAAGGTTTTACGTTGATCGAGTTGATGATCGTTGTTGCGATCATCGGTATCCTGGTGGCCATTGCCATTCCGCAGTTTGCTCAATACAGAAAAAGAGGATATGTCGCGACTGTAAATAGCGATGTACAGAATGCTAATACCGCTCTGGCGGCACTGATTGCCGGTGTTACTGTCTCGTTTCCGGCTTGGGTTGATGCTACTAATTATACCATACAGGCAGCAGGCCTTGCAGCTTGGGGTCTAACTACGAACACAGCTACAATTACCGCCAACGGCGTATTTACAAGTGCACAGCCGTAATTTACCAAGGCACAATTATAGTTTTATAAAAGGGGCGTTACATAGCGCCCCTTTTTATTTGCATATATTCGGAAATATGTTATCAAGTATCAATAGCAGCACATCCAATTTTCTTCAGGTAAACCCCGGGCTCTGCCGGAGATCACGATTTTTGGACTTTGCAAGGGTCTCATGATAAATAACTTCACAACTTTCCAGGGCAGGCAATAATCTGTAGACGCTATAAATATCGGGGTTATTTTATATGTCGTTCTACTTGAAATACGGCGAACAGTCTGTTAAAAACCTGACGTGTAAAATAGATCAATCAGTATTTTCCGGGATGCCCACTATCCACGACCTGGGATATGCTATAGCGACAGGCGATTCAATTTAATATATCAGTATGAGACACCATGTTTAAAGATAAAAAAGTAGTCACTGTCATGCCCGCGTACAATGCGGCTCAGACGCTGCGTATGACCTATAATGAAGTTATTGATCAGGGAGTCGTGGACCTGATTATTCTTGTTGATGATGCCAGCCGGGATGATACAGTGGCAATTGCAAAGGTCCTCCCGAATGTGGAGGTGTTTATTCACGACCGCAACCGTGGTTACGGAGCAAATCAGAAGACATGCTATAGAATGGCGCTTGAGCGGGGAGGCGATATCATCATCATGGTCCATCCTGATTACCAGTATACGCCGAAGTTGATTCCGGCGATGGCATCCATGATCGGGAATGGTCTGTATCCCTGCGTCCTGGGCTCTAGGATACTTGGAGGTTATGCCCTTAAAGGCGGGATGCCTGTCTGGAGGTACACGGCTAACCGTTTTATTACTTTTATGGAAAATATTCTCATGGGCGCGAAACTTTCTGAATACCATACGGGTTATAGGG
>PDVH01000347.1_pt1 | contig 11830 bp, 12 predicted proteins | sample 1369781 | NCBI WGS metagenome assembly PDVH01 (sample SAMN07795378, study PRJNA414565) | Alkali sediment metagenome, whole genome shotgun sequencing project. | isolation source: glacial lake sediment | place: Bosnia and Herzegovina: Donje Bare Lake | collected 2016-06
CTATAAAAGTTCCTAAAAGTGGAATAAAAGACGCAACAAACATGGCAAAACCCCAAAGCGCAGGAGATGGGACGCCTAATAGGGAAAAGGTGATACCACCAATGATAGCCTGGACAATCGCTACTGTAACTCCTCCATAGATTGTTGAGACGATAATCTCCCTGGTCTGTTTTAGTAATCTTTCCCTTTGTTTTTTTGAAAATGGAATGTATTTGCCAAGTCCCTCAACAAACTCTGAGCCTCCCTCGAGAAAAAAGAAAATGGAAAGGATCATAAAAATGAAGTCAGTTATTGCAGAGGCCACGTTCCCGATCCCGCCTTTAATCCCGCCCATAAGGTTTTTTCCAAGAAGGGCAATATTTTCAATTACTGTTTTCTCGAATTCAGCCAGAGAAAGATGAAACATACCAAGTATCCTGTTTGTCAGCTTGTTCACAAGGGGATGATGAATAATCCCGCCCACAGGGTCAAAGGTTCCGCTTGCAGCTGCATCAACAATTGATCGTATCTCCTGAGTAAGCAAGTAGGAAAGATAAGAAAAGGGTCCGAGGAGGATCAGAAGTATTGTCAACAAAGTGATAAGAGAAGCAAGAGGTTTCCATTTCACAAACTTAAGGACAAAGGTAAAAACAGGATAAAAAACAATAGACAATACGATAGCCCAAGCTAATGGCGATAGGAAAGGCTTAAAAATCTGATAGCTTAAGTACCATTGTGTACAGTCTACTATTAGGCATAATGCATGGGTATGAAACTTCCCTCTAAAAATGTATTCCAGTTCTTGCTAGGCTTTGCGTTCAGTCGTCAGTTTTTCCTTCTCTTTATCGTATGCTTCTTTGCCGGCTTCTACGGCCGATGTTAAGATTGTTTTTTGCTCTTCAACAAATTCCTTGCCTTTCTCCAAAACAGAAGTGGCGCTTTCTTTGACCTTATCTACCACTGTCGTTGCACTACCCTTAACCTTTTCCAGATATCCATCAGCTTTTTCCTTTGCTTCTCCCGCATACTCCTTGATCATCTGCCTTGTTTCTGATCCGGATTTTGGTGCCAGAAGCAGTGCTACTCCTGCCCCGACTAATCCGCCAAGAAAAAATGCAAGAAGTGATGAACCTGCGCCATATCCTCTTTCTTCTTCTGCCATACGTAACCTCCTTAAAATTTACTTTTTGTGTTTTGTCAGCAAATTATTGACCAGGACATTAAAACCAGCCCTGATACCTGCTCTGAGCCCTGATACCTGAACGGACGAGGATGATGCTATCTCTTCTATATAACCACTTGTCAGCCTAATATTTTCTCCCACATCCCTGACCGATCCGGAAAGAGTTTTTACGTCATCTGTAACCGTGGCGATGTTCTCTGCAATGTGTCGAATACTCCTGATTGTCCCCGGAAGTTCATCGAGCGTTGGTTTAAGAGAAGTTTCAGAAGTGGTGATGAACTGTTCCAATTTTTGTGTTGCCCGCCGGAGTTCCAGAAGCACATATATGAGCACAATAACTAATACTACACATGCAAGCGTAATGATACTTAGTAAAAGGGTCGTCATTTCTTCTCCTCCCATAATATAAACATTACAATCCCCCATGCGCCATATAGTTTAAAAAAATATTTGTAGAAACATATGAAACAATCGTAGCAGAGGACAAACGGGGTGTCAAGGGTCCTTGACATGTGATACCCTATAAAGCATACTTTACCGTCATGAAACGATACGTCATCCATAAGGATGTAGCAGGCCGCACGCCACGAATTCAGTATGATCAGGAGCTCAACGAGGAGCAACTGGCAGTCGTAACGTGTGGTAATGGCCCCATTCTCGTCATAGCAGGAGCAGGCAGCGGAAAAACGAGGGTGGTAACGTACAGGGTTGCATATCTCCTTGAAAAGGGTGTTTCACCGAATGGCATCCTTCTCCTTACCTTTACCAATAAGGCGGCCCGTGAGATGCTTCACAGGGTCGAACACCTGATGAAGATGGATACCCGTTATATATGGGGCGGTACCTTTCACCACATCGGTAACATGATACTTCGCCAGCATGGAGAACTGGTCGGTTTCAAGAAAAATTTCAGTATCCTTGACAATGAGGATGCCAAAGATCTTATCGAAGTCGTGATAAAAGACGCAAAAATTGACCGGAAAGAACGACGTTTTCCGAAGAGCGGGATCCTCAAGGAGATATTCAGCTATTCAGTCAACACCATGGAAGATATTGAGACAAGCATACGGGAGAGGGCGCCTTTCTTTTTTGATATTATCGATGAAATAGCCCTTGTATCAAGACTTTATATGGAGAAGAAACGAGCCATTAACGCAGTCGATTTCGACGATCTTCTTTTTTACTGGCACATGCTTCTATCTGAGCAAGAGGATTTGAGGAAGCTCTACTCCATGACATTCTCTCATATCCTTGTGGATGAGTACCAGGATACGAACAGGATTCAGGGTGAGATTGTTGATTTCATGGGGCTAATCAATAGAAATGTGATGGCGGTTGGAGATGATGCTCAAAGTATTTATTCCTTCCGAGGGGCAAATTTTCAGAATATCCTTGATTTCCCTAATAAATACCCAGAGACAAAGATCTTCAAACTGGAAACGAATTACCGGAGCACACCCGAGATATTAGGTCTTGCAAACCACTCTATAGCGCAGAACACGAAGCAATTCGCCAAGGCACTGAAAAGCATCAAGAAAAGTGGTATTGTCCCAGTGGTTGCTCCTTCACGGGATGTAGTACAACAGGCAGAGTTTGTTGCCCAACGTGTTCTTGAGTTGAGGGATGAAGGAATAGCCCTTGACAACATGGCGATTCTTTACAGGGCCCACTATCACTGCATGGAACTTCAGATGGAATTTACCCGTCGCGATATACCCTTTGAGATCAGGAGTGGACTCAGGTTCTTCGAACAGGCCCATATCAAAGATGTTGTGGCATTTTTAAGGATCATGGTAAACCCGAACGACGAGGTATCGTGGAAGCGAGCCTTGAAGCTCTTCCCGAAGATAGGGAACAGAACTGCCGAGCATATTTATGACTACATCCAGACGTTAAGTGATCCCTATGGCGTCTTTATCACGAAAAAAATTGCTGAAAAATTCAAAAACATACACAAAGACAGTATAGAGACCTGGTCCAAATTATTCAGCGACCTTGCACAATTACAGGATCAGGAAGCACCTGCAGATATGATTTCCGCTGTATTAAATAATGGTTATATAGAGTACCTCAAGTATAACTATCCAAATTATGATGCAAGGCTTGAAGATATTGGTCAACTCGCGAATTTCTCAACCAAGTATCAGTCCCTCGAAAGCTTTTTAAGCGAACTTTCTCTCATGAGCGGAGTGAGTGGCGAAGAGATCATCTCCGCAGATCGTGAAGACGAAAAGGTCATATTGAGCACCATACATCAGGCAAAGGGGCTTGAATGGAAAATAGTATTCATCATATGGTGTGCCGAAGGCAGGTTTCCGAACCCAAAAGCCTTGGAAGAAGGAGGACTGGAAGAGGAAAGAAGGCTGTTTTACGTAGCTACCACCCGGGCGATGGATGAGTTATACCTTTGTTACCCACTTCTTGCTTTCGATAAGCAGGTGGGACATATTATTTTAAAACCCTCCCGCTTTGTCTCGGAACTCAGATCAACTGATTACGAGGAGTGGCAGATAGGCGATGTGTATTGAGTATAGTTCGGAGTTACAAGTTTGTCGTAACGAGTTAAAACAAATGTTAGTCAGAGTTAAAACAGATTTAACCTGTAATTGCCATACATGTAATGAAGAATGACTGACAGTTTCTTACTCCGAACTCCGAACAAATAACTAAACACTGGCGAAGCTCAGTTAATGAAAACTTTTTTATACCTGGGCATATCTTCGAGTGCCTTACCAGCTCCGAGGACAACAGACAGCAGGGGATCATCGGCAACATAGACGTTTATCCCTGTCTCTTTCTCAATCCTCCGGTCAAGACCGCCCAGCAAGGCTCCTCCGCCGGTTAGGACCATGCCCGATTCATTCAGATCCGACGCAAATTCAGGCGGAAGTTTTTCGAGAGCGCGACGTATAGAATCTATGATTGCTGAAACAGGCTCTTCTATTGCCTCTCGTATTTCTTCGCTTGTAATCCTCATACTTTTCGGGATACCCGTTAGAAGGTCCTTGCCCACCACATTTAACGCATTACCCCGTCCTTCTGTTGGGTAGACAGATGCTCCCTCTAGTTTTATTTTTTCAGCGGCAATGAGACCGATAGCGATCTGGTGTTTCTTCTGGAGATACCTCACAATCGATTCGTCTAATTCATCTCCTGCAACCCTCAGCGACTCGCTGTAGGCAGTAGCGGCGAGGCTGATGATTGCAACTTCTGTTGTCCCTCCACCGATGTCAACTACCATGTTTCCTCTTGGCAGCTCAATCGGCATATCTGAACCGATTGCAGCAGCCATCGGTTCTTCAATAAGATATGTGTCCCGGATGCCAACCTGAAAGCAGGCATCTACGACTGCTTTTTTCTCAACCATGGTGATTCCGGACGGCACACCAACCACCATTTTGGGTTTTTGTATCTTTCTATCCTTCCTTACAACAGTGAGAAAGTATTTGATCATTGCCTTGGTTACATCAAAATCTGCTATTACACCATCTTTCAAAGGGCGTATGGCGCTAATGTTGGGCGGTGTTCGTCCTATATATTCTTTTGCTTCTCTACCAACAGCAATGACCTTGCCTGTATTGTTATCAATTGCCACCACTGACGGCTCATTGAGGATGATACCCTCACCTTTCATATAAATAAGGGTGTTGGCAGTGCCAAGGTCCATTGCGAAGTGAGTGGAGAATAACCCGAAAAGCCTTTGAAAGAAATTCATAACCCCTCCTTGTCATTAAGCAGCTCTAATCTTTCTATCCTTTGCTCGATCTAAAAGCTCCCAGAGATTTTTGCTGTCGTCAGGAAAATGAGATACCCCCATCTCTGTCATGGTTTTTTGATCTATAGCAACTTCTTCGGAAATATTCTTTGAGATTGTGTAATTCAATATTTTCAATATATTTCTGGCATCGAGGGCCTCGCTCCCTCTCAGGAGAACATAAAAATGGCCACCACCCTTCCGCGATATGAATGCGTTGCTGCCGACACAATGGCGGATGACTTGAAAAACCTTCTGGAGGAGGCCGTTTGTGAACTCATATCCCATGCTCCGGTTATAGGTATTCAGATGGGCCAGTTTAACTGAAAGAAGGGAGAACTTTTCACCCTTTTTTATCAATCTTTCCATGAGGCCAAGAAATGTCGTAAACTGGATAGAGCCTGTAACAGGTTCAAAATCCTTAAGTTTTTCCAGGTTTTCCCTCATCCACAAAGAAGAATAGTAAAGCGACAAGAGGGTAGAGACATTCCTGAGTGGCACTATTGATTTCTCTTGAAGATGCCTGTCAGAGATTGACGCAAAGCCTATGACCCCTATTGTAACATCGTCCGATACAAGGGGGAATCCAAAGAATTGCTTTGCCTTGATCACCTCTCCAGGAAAAAAAAGGGCTTTTTCCCTGAGGAAACCGCTGTTATACGGGAGAAGGAGTTCCCTTTCCCCTTCCATGACTGTCGAAGCAATGCTATTTCCTGAAGGGCATGCTTTCATCAGGTAGCTGTCATCGTCGATCCCCAGGATGTCCTTGAGGAGCATCCTCCCGTTTTTTTCAATGCCTGTAAAACAGAGATCGGCACCGGAAAGGTTTAAAAGCTCCCTGAAAATCTCTTTGATAGAAATGCGGGAGAGATTGAGCTCATGGAAAAGGCCCATGATCTTCTTTTCGACGCTGAGTTCTTCTATGATCTCCTCTATGTCCCTGGTTTTCTTCTCACTTTCAAGTTCTTCGTCGATAAGGGCAACAAAGCTGCCGAGGATTTTCTTTTCCTTGTCTGTAAAGACCCATTTCTTCTTGCTGTCAATGATAATGACGCCCTTTCCCTCCATTGGGTAACCCATGAAGGACTTGATACCTTCATCAGCCCCATAGTACCCCAGGGTCTCCACGTCTTTGTCGAAGTTCGGGATAATGAGTGGTTCATTGTGCTTAACGACCCACCCGGGAAGACTGCCATCAATAGGTAAGGACCTGTTTTTGTCAAAACTGTTAGCGAAGGAAACCGAGGAAAGGCATTTTAAATGATCGTTTTCCTTGACAAAAAATGCCACGGTAAAGGCTTCGTAGATATTGAAGATGAGATGGGAAAAGCTGTCGATTGTGCTCATTAAGGAATTATGTCATCATTTCCCGACTGCTGTCAAGGTTGTCCACCATACACAGCAAAGTCTATCTTGTTTTCTATGTGAAATCTCTCAAGGAGTCTGCACATGTTACACTTATCTCCATAACAGGGATATCCGCAGGAGGCGCAATAGGTAAGATCCCTTGTTGTCTCTTCGCCGCCCTTTACCATTTTCAAATAGCCCTTGATAAACTGGAGCTTTGTGCCTGGAGAGGCTTCTTCAAGATTATTGAGTATGGCTTTATAGGTGAGGGACTTTGCATTAACTGAAAACGGACATTCTTCATAAATGTAGTCTATCCGTGAGATCAATGCATATGCTGCCATCTCGCGTTCCGAACATAGGAAGAGGGGCTTTACCTTCCTGGAGAGGTGTCCTTCACGGCCATCCAGCAATGGGCTTTTTTTCCACAGGTATTCTTCTTTCCAGTAAAGCAGATTGCCCATGAGGGCAGCAGCTTCATCATCAAGATTGTGGCCAGTGATGAGGACATTGTAACCTTTATCGATGCAAACCTTGTTCATAACATACCGTTTTATCATGCCGCAGGCAGAGCATGGGACCCGGCGTATGGTTTTTGCAATCTCATCGATGCTTCTCTCAAAGATCTTCCTGATGTGGAATACGAAGACTTTACATTTTAATGTTTCAGCCATTTTTTTGATCTTTTCGAGGGACTCCCTGGAGTAATCCCCAATGCCAAGATCAACATAGAGCCCATCCGCGCGATAACCCAGCTTGTTCAGGATATGCCAGACGGAGAGGCTGTCTTTACCCCCGGATACAGCAACGATTGGTGTGTCGTTTTTTTCAACAAGATGGTATTTCTGGATGGTGTCGGAAACCCTTTTTTCTAAAAAAAAGGTAAAATCATCAGCACACAGAGCTGTGTTATATGCCCGGAGACTTATATTTGCTTCCTGTCCGCAAACCCTGCATTTCATCCGCCGGATACGACCCTGATGAATTTTACCCGGTCATCCCTGACGAGCCGGTGATCTTCAGTAACAAGACGGTCATTTACTATGACAAGGTGGGTCTCCCTGCTTAGTGAGAATTGCTGAAGCAGCCGCGAGACCTCCATTGGTTTTTCGATTTCGTAGGCTTTGCCATCTAATTCTATTTTCATCGCTTTTTCATAACACAAGCGCAAGACGATGTAAAGACAAAGAGGTCTTGGTGAGACGAGCAGGATAGGCAGGATAAGCAGGAAAAGCTCATAGCAACAACTCAACTACTCAACTTCTTTTTTTAGTACCTTTTACCTCTTACCGCTTACCTCTCACCTGATTTAAAGTGGATAGCGAGCCAGATGGTTTTTTCCTGAGGGTCTGTCCATTCGACCCGGTGTTTTTTGTGAGCGGGAATGTGGATGTAATCGCCTGCCCTGAGAACAACGATGGCTCCATCCCTCTCGAAAAAGAGGTCGTACCATTGCCCGGGAGGGGTTGCCTGTCCCTCTGATATGATCCGTTCAAGCTTGAGACCCTTGTCTTCAAAAAGAATCTCAAAAATTTCTGTTTTGCATTCTTCAGGTACATTCTCAAAGATGTTTTTTATTTCCATTGGTTGAATTCACCTTATCACATGCCCAAGTCCATTTCAATTGCCAAAAGACTCCGGATCAACGTAAATCTTCAGCCAATTTATGTTCGAACCGTGTACCCTGTAATGGAGAGAAAATCATCGTCTCCAAAGCAAAATAGAATGAATGATATGTCTGTCTGGTCCCCGTCCATTAACCATCTCCCCGGTTTTTCCTTTATTGATTTCTTTGAATAAATGATTATATTGATTTTGTAACCGGCTTTCGGCAACAGCATAGACAGGTGAATGTTTGCTATTGTCTGACAGCAATCGTACTTCACCAGACATAAATGGCAGGGTATGTTTTATCGCCTACGGCTGAACGCTCATGGTTGATTTTATAAAATATGAGGTGACGAAATGAATTGGGAAAAGCTGACGATTAAAGCTCAAGAGGCAATCTCGGAAGCACAGAAAAAGGCCGAGTCTTCAAATCATCAGGGCATTGACAATGAGCACCTCCTTTATGCCCTCGTGACGCAGAAGGATGGTATTGTTAAGCCCATACTTGATAAACTGGGTGCCAACTCTGGGGCGATCTTGAAAGACCTTGAAAAAGAGCTGAAAAATATGCCTGCAGTCCATGGGTCGGCACAGGTCTATATAACCCCCAGGATGAAACAGACTTTGGACACGGCTTTTATCGAAGCCGAACGCCTGAAAGACGAGTATGTAAGTACTGAACATCTTCTTATCAGCATAGCTGATACAGGAAACGGAGCATCGGGGCGAGTTCTCCAAGGCCAAGGTGTCACCAAAGACCGTATCTACTCGGTCCTTAAAGATATTCGTGGAACCCAGAGGATAACAGATCAGGCCCCTGAAGAAAAGTACCAGGCCCTCCAGAAATATTGCAGGGACCTGACTGAAGAAGCCCGGAAAGGTAAGCTTGATCCTGTTATAGGAAGGGACGAAGAGGTGAGAAGGGTTATGCAGGTCCTCTCGCGGAGAACTAAAAATAATCCTGTTATTATCGGTGAGCCAGGCGTCGGTAAGACCGCTATAGTTGAGGGTTTGGCGCAGCGTATCGTGAGCGGAGATATCCCAGAGACATTGAAAAACAAGAAAGTTCTCTCCCTTGACCTCGGGGCCATGCTCGCAGGAGCAAAATATCGTGGCGAATTTGAGGACAGGTTGAAAGCTGTTCTCAAGGAGATCGATGAGGCTTCCGGAACAATCATCCTCTTCATCGACGAACTTCACACCATTGTGGGAGCAGGGGGCGCCCAGGGAGCCATCGATGCATCGAACATGCTGAAACCAGCCCTTGCACGGGGTGAACTCAGGTGCATCGGTGCCACGACCCTTGATGAATACAGGAAATATGTGGAGAAAGACGCTGCCCTCGAGAGAAGGTTTCAGCCCGTCTACGTTGGCGAGCCTTCCGTTGAAGAAACAATCGCGATCTTGAGAGGCCTCAAGGAAAAGTACGAGCTTCACCACGGAGTAAGGATAAAAGATTCGGCCCTCATTGCGGCAGCCACGCTATCGCACCGATATATTACAGACCGGTTTCTCCCCGATAAGGCTATCGATCTCATCGATGAATCTGCCTCCAGGCTCAGAATGGAGATTGACAGCGTCCCAACAGAGATTGACGAGATCGAGCGAAGGGTCATCCAGGTGCAGATCGAGATCGAGGCAATGAAAAAAGAGAAGGACAAGGCATCCCTTGAGAGGAAGAATAAACTCGAGGAAGATCTCAAAGAGATGCAGCATGAGGTATACGATAAACGACAACACTGGGAAAAAGAAAAGGCCCTTATTATGGGTCTTGGCGAGATAAAGGAGAAGATTGACCGGGCAAAGACTGAAGCCGATGAACTTGAGCGAAAGGGTGATTTCGGAAGGGTGGCCGAGATCCGTTACGGCGTGGTCTCCGGCCTCGAAAAAGAGTTACAGGACAAAAACAAGAAACTTATCGAGCTTCAAAAAGACCGGAAGATGTTGAAGGAAGAAGTCGATGAAGAGGATATCGCAAAGGTGGTGTCCAAGTGGACCGGTATCCCCGTTTCCAAGATGCTCGAAGGCGACATGGAGAAGCTCGTCAAAATGGAAGACAGGCTTCACCATCGTGTGATAAGCCAGGACGAGGCGATCGAGGCAGTTGCAAACACGATACGGCGTGCACGAGCAGGTCTCCAGGACCCTAACAGGCCGCTGGGCTCATTCCTCTTCCTGGGACCGACCGGTGTTGGAAAGACTGAACTGGCAAAGGCCCTGGCCGAATTCCTCTTCGATGATGAGCAGGCTATCGTTCGGATCGATATGAGCGAGTTTATGGAGAAACATTCCGTGTCACGACTCATCGGTGCTCCTCCGGGTTACGTGGGGTACGAAGAAGGAGGCTACCTGACTGAGGCGGTCAGAAGAAGGCCATACTCCATCATCCTCATGGATGAAGTGGAAAAGGCCCATCCAGAAGTATTTAATGTACTTCTTCAGATCCTTGATGATGGTCGGCTTACCGACGGACAAGGTAGAACTGTGGATTTCAAGAACGCGGTCATCATCATGACATCCAACCTGGGAAGTCAGTGGATCACTGAGCTTGGCGGCAAGGATTACGATGAGATGAAGCGCAGGGTCATGGAAGCGGTGAAAACACACTTCAAGCCCGAATTCCTGAACCGTATCGATGACCTGATCATCTTCAGGGGCCTTTCCATGGAAGACATCAAGAAAATAGCCGACCTGCAGCTTGCCTTCCTGGTAAAAAGGGTTGCCGATAGAGGTGTGGAAATCACCTTTACCGACAAGCTCAAAGAAATGGTGTCAAAAGAGGGCTATGATGCGGTATACGGAGCAAGGCCGCTGAAACGGCTTACTTATTGATTCTCAAGGGCGAGATAAAAGAAGGCGACAAACTCAAGGTTAGTGTGGATGCTAAAGGTAACGTAACCTTCAAATAATTATATGAAGATGGATCATTGTTTGAGGTTCAGTGTGCGGGCCCCATACAAAAATTAAGTTTCCCTTGACAAGAAATGCATCTACTGCTATAAAATGCATCTATATTAGGCGCGTAGCTCAGTGGGAGAGCGCTACCCTGACACGGTAGAGGTCGTCGGTTCAATACCGTCCGCGCCTACCATTATTTCCCATATAATTATTCCTTCCATCTTCTGATCAGCATTTCGAATTCCTCATTAGCCTATCGCTGCAGAGACTGAACGGTAATGTCATAATCTTATGATTTTTTCTCCTCCATTGCGAGGAGCGAAGCGACGTGCCCGTTGATAGAGTTCATGTAAATTAATGGTTGATTATATTCTTGTTTTTAACATATTCTATTCAAAAGGAGAGCAGCGTGACGCTACGAGAGGTAAAAGAGATACTTGAAGCAGAAGTTTTTGTTGGTCACAATCAGTTGGGCATGGAGGTAAAGACTGCATTTGGCGCTGATTTGATGAGTGACGTCCTGGCCTTTGCCAAAGCGGGGAGTCTTTTGTTGACTGGCCTCACGAACCCTCAGATTGTCCGTACATCTGATGTTCTCGATATTGCAGCCATTATCATAGTTCGTGGAAAGCGTCCTTTACCGGAAACAATTCAGCTTGCTGAAGAGCTGCAAATCCCACTTCTTTCAACAAAGTATATCCTCTTTGAAACCGCCGGCAGGCTCTACACGAAAGGAATCGTTGGCTGTGTAGAAAAGGTCGGCGAAAAACGTGACTTCTCATGAAACCGTAATCTATGAGAAGTTATTTCTCCTAGAAGGGAAAACTTTCAAAAACGCCGGACACGTCTCTACTCAGGTCAAAGCCCTGTTGAAAAGGCTGAAACTCTCCAAAGAGGTAGCCAGACGAGCAGCTATAGTCACTGATGGAACGCTTGTCAAAAAATCAGCTTCGATTGTTACGGAAGAACTAAACGAAGCTATAACCCCATCTTATTTTTCAAAATGAACACGTAGAGAGAAACGTCATCTTCCACCTACGAATCTTGTATTGAGAGTATTT
>PDVH01000349.1_pt1 | contig 11827 bp, 11 predicted proteins | sample 1369781 | NCBI WGS metagenome assembly PDVH01 (sample SAMN07795378, study PRJNA414565) | Alkali sediment metagenome, whole genome shotgun sequencing project. | isolation source: glacial lake sediment | place: Bosnia and Herzegovina: Donje Bare Lake | collected 2016-06
CCAAGGCTTCATAATTGATTGTAGCTCTTTTGTTCTCCAAATGCAATTTTGATTGCCGAACGGTTCTCTAAAGCTCGATGCGGGTTACCACTCCATGAAGTTTATTGGGGGGAAGGTCCTGGAACTGGACAAAGGGTGGAGCCAATCTTTTAATCATTGAGAATATCTTCCAGATAATATTTCTTGTAGCGATTTCTTCCAGCCCATAAAAGATTCCCTTTTCATTAATACCGGCTTTTTTTAGTAATTGTTCGATGTCCACAACCTCCATATATCCCATCTGGATTTCAAAGGCCCGGAGCCCCGGAGCAAGGTCATCCTTAAAGTGGCTCTCTACACCAAAAGGCTCATCCAGTGTGGTGATGGAAACGATGATATTGTCTTCGTAAATGATGTTATTCATAAACATGGTGTGTACGATGTAGGAAGGTACTTTTCTCATATCACGGGCGAAGAAAAGTGCAGTACCTTTAATCTTGTTCAGGGCCTGATAGACTTCGTTATAGCTGTGAAGGAAAACATCAAGTTTCAGGGGCCGTATTGTCCGGTAGAGCTTTCTCTGGCCACCAGTGTAAATCATAATGATGGCGAGTGGGATTGCGGCGATAATCAATGACCAGTAACCGCCGTGGGGTATTTTGTACATATTCGAGGTGAGGAAAGCGAGATCGACAAGAGTTACAAAGAAAGCGATTATGGCCTTGAAGTTTTCCTTTCTCAGGTAAAATATCGCGGTCATCATGATGCCCGTGAGGGTCATTGTACCCGTAACAGCAAGACCGTAGGCAGCGGCCAGGCGGTTGGATTCCCTGAACTGAAACATGATAAAGAGAACAGAGATCAGGAGGAACCAGTTCACGAAACCTATGTAAATCTGGGACCGTAACTCAGTAGATGTATACTCGACCTTAAACAAAGGCATCAAGCGGGTGTTGATTCCCTGGTAGACGACGGAGAACATGCCGCTGATCATGGCCTGAGACGCAATGATCGTTGCAATGATACTGAGGATAAGAAAAGGTATATAGAGGAAAAATGATTGGTGAAATATCATACCAAAAAGTATATTGGATGAATAGCCTGCATTGCTTAGTATGAATGCGCCCTGCCCGAGGTAGTTGAGGAGGAGGGCGCAAAAGACAAAGTACCATGCCCTTATGATTGGCTTACGTCTTAGGTGGCCCATATCAGCATAAAGGGCCTCTCCTCCTGTGGCGCAGAGGATTACCTCTGAGAGTACAAAGAAACCGGCCAGTCCATTCTGATATAGAAACGTAACAGCGTAATAGGGATTGATTGCTTTCCATACCGACGGGACTTTAATGATTGATATGATACCTGAGACAGCGAGGACAAAGAACCAGAGAAGCATGAGAGGTCCGAATGCACCGGCAACTTTCTCTGTGCCTTTCTTTTGAAAAGCAAAAAGAAGAATGGCTATGCCTCCTGCAATATAAATGAGGGTCATCTGCTTTGTTTCATTCAGCCCAGGGATCAGCAGTATGCCCTCAACAGCGCTGAGGATACTGATGGCGGGGGTGATCACTCCATCGCCCACAAGAAGGGATATACCAATAAAGGTTAGTATGGTGATAAATACCGCCCCTCTTCCAGTTTTGAGAAGACGGATCAGTATGCCCCTCAGAACGATTGTTCCCCCTTCACCTTTTTCACCGAGACTCATGGCCAGCCATGCATACTCAACAGACACGAGGATTATGAGGGTCCAAACTACAAGGGAAAGAACACCCATAACATTATCGGGGGTAGGTTTGAGAAGGAGAAAAATAACGGTGAGGGTATAAATAGGACTTGTACCAATGTCACCGAAGACCAGACCGAGAGACTTAATGATTGCCTGAAGGTCGCCGGCAATAGGGTGTTGGCGCAAAGATTTTAGCGCTGAGATATCGGTCTCCATTGTAGCGTATTATGTTACTCTTAATTGGCTGCAAATTCAACCTTTTGAAAGCGTAGAGTGCTTATGACGATTTTTGTTTTTGAGCATGTAATGCAGTGAATAGTTTTCTATTGACAAAAAACTTCCAAAATATTAATAGATGTATGTGACGTATCTACGCCAACTGAATGCGTCTTCAATCAAATTCGTTCTCAACTTTGTTCTCAACTATTTCGCAAAACGTAACAAAATAAACTTCCAGGAGGAGCGTGCTTGATGAAACGTATATTGGCAGCCGTATTCTGTGTATGTCTATTAGGATTTTTTGTGTACCCCGTTTTTGCCCAGGACGTGTTGAAGTTTGGAATCCCGTTGCCTCTCACAGGAACAAATGCAAAATTCGGCGAAATAGAAAAAAAGTCTTATGAAATTGCCTTGGAAGAGATCAATGCGAAGGGTGGCATAAAGGGCAAGAAAGTAGTGCTGGAATTTGAAGATTCCCAAGGAAAACCAGAGGTATCCCGATCGATCGTTGAACGACTTATAGATGTAAAGAAACAGCCGGTTATATTCGGCGAGTACAGTTCCTCCTCATCCAAGGCTGTGGCGGCTGTGGCAGAGGAAAGAAAAGTTCCTTACATGGTTGTAACTGGTGCGACTGACGACATTACTCAGCAGAATTATAAATACGTATTTCGCATGAATCCCACGAATGCCTACTACGCAACAGGGCTCATATCATTCTTTAAAGAAGTCGTAAAACCGCAGTCAATCGCCATCCTCTACGAAAGCTCGGACTTCGGTACATCAGGTGCTGAGGATATGGTGAAGCAGGCGCAAAAGGCCGGCATAAAGGTCTTAGTCAAAGAGCAGTACGAGAAGGGCGCGGTGGATTTCAAACCTATTCTATCAAAAGTCAAGGCGGCAAAACCTGATGTTATTTACATGGTCTCCTATGTTATGGATGCAGCGCTTCTCATGAGACAGATAAAGGAACTCAGGATTGATGCTAACCTCTACGCTGGTGGAGCTGCAGGGTTTGCCATCCCAGAGTTTATACAAAATGCAAAAGAGGCCTCTGAATTGGTGTTAACAGCCACCCTCTGGAGCCCCCAGGCAGCCTATCCAGGGGCTAAGGAATATGCAGAGAAATACAAGAAACTCTATAAGGATTACCCCTCCTACCATGGAGCGGAGGCATATGCGGCGCTTTACATCATCAAGGATGTGCTTGAGCGTGCAAAGACCTGGAAACCCGATGATATACGTGCCGCCTTTAAAGCAACGAACATGATGACAGCCTTCGGCCCTATAAAATTTGATGACAAAGAGGGCTATACGAACCAAAACTTTATGGATACCATTGTGATGCAGGTCATTAAGGGTAAACACGAAACAATTTGGCCACCTAAATATGCCAGCGCAAAGTATGTGTATCCGATTCCAAAGTGGAGAGACAGAAAGTAAGGAGCACCACAACTACAAGGGGGGGATGAATGGCTCAACTTGAACTCTTTTTGCAGACCCTGATATCAGGGTTTCTGTTAGGCGGACTCTATGCGCTGATTGCCTTGGGAATGGCTCTTATCATGGGCGTTATGAGGGTTATTAACCTTGCCCATGGCGATTTCATGATGATTGCCATGTATATCGCTTACTGGCTCTTTACCTTTTTCGGCATGGACCCGTATCTCTCTGTTTTTGTTGCTGCTCCAGCACTTTTTTTGTTCGGACTTGCCATTCAAAAATACCTTCTCACACCTGTGATGAAGGTAGAGTCTATACTGCCCCATAACCAGGTGATCCTTACCGTGGGTCTGGCAATGGTCTTTTCGAACCTTGCAACTGTGTTGTTCACCGGCAATTACCGGTCTACACCGGTGTCATATGCTTCAAGCTCCTGGTACCTGACTGATTATTGGAAAAGCTCTCCCGTAGAACTATCCCTGTCCATGCCGTGGACAATATCATTCGTCATTGCTGTCATGATTACAATTGCCCTCTGGCTGTTTCTTACAAAGACCGATACCGGTAAATCCATCAGGGCCACTGCCCAGGACCTTGATGCAGCGCTCCTTATGGGCGTGAATGTACACTGGGTGAGAATGGTTACCTTTGGCATCGGGTTGGTCCTGGTTGCCGTTGCAGGCTGTCTCTTCCTCCCCATTTATTATTTATACCCTGCGCTGGGAAAACAATTTACAAACATCGGATTCGTCATTGCTGTCATAGGTGGCATGGGTTCCACAGATGGAGCAGTCATTGGTGGTCTGATCCTCGGAATTTTTGAATCTATGACAGCTACATATATTGGTATGGGATGGGCACCCGCAGGAAGATTCTCAATATTCGTGGCAGCCCTTGTGTTTCTCCCTGGAGGAGTAGCATCGATTCTCAGAAAGAGGAGGTTAGGAAAATGAAAAAATTCCTTCCCCTCATAGTTTTTGTCCTCCTGTGCATCTTACCATTGATAGGCCTAAGCACTTATGTTATGCACATACTCATACTTGTTCTTATGTGGTCTATAATCGGTATGGGTTGGAATATCCTCGGCGGATATACAGGTCAGGTTTCTTTTGGTCACGCTGCATTTTTTGGCATGGGTGCATATTCAGCCGGGCTTCTCTACCAGCACCTTGGCATATCTGCCTGGTGGGGTGTACCTTTTTGTGTGTTGATAGTCAAAGCAGTGTCACTTGTCGTTGGATATATTTGCCTTCGGCTGAGAGGTGCCTATTTTGCCCTTGCAACCCTTGCGCTTGGAGAAATTTGCAGAGTTGCAGCAGAAAACCTTGTGGGCTTTACCCAGGGCAACATGGGGATATTGATCAGGGAAAGGACATGGGTTGACAAAACGTGGTATTTTTACATAATTCTCCTGCTTGCTGCCGCAACGTACATACTGATTAAGGTGGTCATGGAGTCAAAGCTTGGATACTATTTTGTTGCAATCAGGGAGGACCAGGATGCAGCAGAATCACTCGGGATAAACACGACTTTTTACAAAACGATCTCTCTCTGTTTAAGCGGGGTCTTAACCGGAATCGCAGGCGCCTATTATATGAATTATATGGGTTATATTGACCCATCTACAGTATTTCCACTCGCTGAAGTATCAATCGCTGTTGTTGTGGTTGTTATGGTTGGAGGCGCTGCCACATACTGGGGCCCGGTTGTAGGTGCGGTAATCATGATTTTTCTTGCCGAAGAAATACGCTCTATCCCTTTTATAGGGGCAGCCCATCAGACAATATTTGGTATTATACTGATTCTTATTGTCATGTTCCTCCCGAATGGTATTGTTGGTGATTTCCGAAAACTGATTAAACCTTTCAAGGGCAAAAAGGGAGTGTCACCATGAGCTTAATTGAGGTCAGAAACGTTTCTAAGCAATTTGGCGGGCTCGCAGCTCTCACGGATGTTTCTTTTGTTTTGAACAAAGGGGAGATCCTTGGCCTTATCGGGCCGAATGGTGCTGGTAAAACAACAATGTTTAATGTAATCAACGGGTTTTACCCACCCACTAAGGGCGATGTCCTTTTAAAAGGGGAAAGTGTATCAAACTTGAAACCTCACGTCTTGTGCAAACTTGGAGTTGCAAGAACTTTTCAGATAGTAAAACCTTTACAAAGAATGTCCACTCTCGATAACGTAATAGCTTCTGCCTTTATACGCTCAAAGAGCAAGGCGCAAGCCGAAGAAATAGCCGTGGAAGTGCTCAAGTTCACGAACCTTTATGACGACAGGAACCTTATTTCGAAGGGTTTACCCCTTGGCAAGAGAAAAAGGCTTGAGATAGCCAGGGCCCTTGCCACGCAGCCGGAAATCATCCTTCTTGATGAGTCATTTGCAGGGCTCAACCCGACCGAGATCAACGAACAGATAGAGATTGTTAACAAGATAAGGACGGAGCGAGGAATCACTATATTGATTATCGAGCATCATATGAAGGTGATCATGTCTATCTCTGACAGGATCGTGGTTCTGACATACGGCCAGAAAATAGCAGAGGGGACTCCTTCGGAAATCGGCCATAACCCTCTTGTTATCGAAGCATACTTGGGAGAGGAACAAAGTGCTTGAAATACGGAACATAGATGTTTTCTATGGTGATGTGCAGGTAATTTGGGATGTATCCTTTGAAGCCAAAGAGGGTCAGATTACAGCCTTGATTGGTGCAAACGGGGCCGGGAAATCGACAATTCTCAAAGCAATATCTGGCATACTGCGACCGAAAAATGGTGGGATATTCTGGGGTGATACGCCTTTACACAAGGTAGAACCGTACCGGCTCATCGAGACAGGGATTGTCCATGTGCCGGAAGCGAGAAGGCTCTTTGTGGAAATGAGCGTCGATGAGAATCTCGACATGGGTTCGCTGAAAGGTGAGGCAAGGATCGAGCGCGAAAAGACGCGAGAGGCAGTATTTAAAATATTTCCGAGGCTCCTTGAACGGAGGAGACAGCTTGGCGGTACATTAAGCGGGGGCGAGCAGCAGATGCTTGCAATAGCCCGGGGGCTGATGTCGAAGCCAAAGCTTTTGATGTTTGATGAGCCTTCTCTTGGCCTTGCCCCTATTCTTGTGCGGGAGATACTCGACGTTATAAAAAGGATAAGGGCTGAGGGAACAACAGTTCTGATTGTAGAGCAGAACGTGAAACAGACCCTTGCGATAGCTGACAGTGCTTATGTTCTGGAAACAGGAAAGATAGTTCTTCACGGAACCGGAAAGGAATTGCTCATAAACGAACATGTAAAGACTGCCTTCCTGGGGGTTTAAAAGTCGTTCGAAATTCACCCGATTTGTTTTACTATCGCCTTTAACCTGCTCACTATTTTCGAATCAAAATGCTTATCTTTGAAATAAAGCTTTTCGAACTCACTTATAAAGAGTAAAGCACCTTCTTTCACCTTTTCATTTGTAATGGTTGAGATGAATTCCTCGAGGCCTTGAGACGCCTTTTTGTGATAGCCTTTCTTCTCCATCTTCTTAAGAAATAAAGCCAGAACCTTTTGCTCAGATGATATTACCCTGTTCTTTATAAAGACTCGCAAGGCAAATCCAGCCCCTGCCACGAGCACAAGGATTGCTAGCCACTTAAGAACTGTATCTTTTTGGAATGTCAGACTGATATGGGGCCTTCTTAGTTCGGACCGTAATTTCAGCAAGATTGAAAACTGTTTTTCAAGATTGTAATTTATGACGAGGACATACCAGTAATAATTCAGGGTATCCATAAGGATACTGAATTTTAAAAAATTGCCACCACTTGCCAGGGAAGCAAAACTGTCAAGTGAGGCTGGTGTTGGGTCGAGCCGTACCCATCCTTTCGGCTTAACATAGGCCTCAACCCACGCATGGGCATACTTCTGGGGCACTATGTAGTATTGTCCAACATCGTTGTAATATCCTCCACGATAGCCGCCTACGAGTCTTGCCGGAATCCCGTTAATACGCAACATAATTGCCAGAGCAGAGGCAAAGAATTCGCAGTTCCCTGATTTTGTTTCAAAGAGAAAGTCTTCCAGAGGGTTCTTTGAGTCAGGAAGGCCTTTCAGGGAATACGTGAAGGCATTACTTCTCAGATAATTGAAAATGACCTGTGTTGTTTTTTCTTTATTATCCATCGTCATGCCTTGCGCTAATTTTATTATCCTTGGTGAGAGGTTTTTCGGGATCTGGAGGTATTTTTCTTCATCAATGTCGTCTTCCCATATGCTGTCGCCTAAAACCGATATGGCGTCGTATTTTAACCGTGTATCGATGTGTCCGGTGGAAGAGTAAGTGAGATCCTGGGATCTCTTTATATTCTGCCCTGCGACAAATATAGGCCTATCCAGGGAAAAAAGGTAGGTATTTCCATATGGCTCGAGGTAGACAGTCTGCCTTATCCCTCTGCCGTTCAATCGCCCGGGAAATGACCGTGGAGCAGGCTGTTTTTTCATGGTCACCCAACTTTTGCCGTCAAAATATTCGAGGACAATACCCCGCCAGTAAATGTCATTTTCATTGATTCTCTCCATGTTGGCCCTGAGAACTATCGTTGAATCTTCCTGGATATCTGACACAGCCCCGAGCCTCACCTGGTCGGTAAACCCGGTCCGCGCCTTGTCCGGTCGATTGAGGAAATTGAGTAAAGGATACGGTGTTCTTGGGAGTATAACAAACATGAGAAAGGTCAGGGGGATTGCAAGGAGAGGAATGAGAAGGGACTTTGTGACTATTTTAGTGATCGTGTTTACCGGAAGGACCAACCCAGGGTCCTGCGCATAATAGGTGAGAAGAATTGCCGCAATGGTAAGGAGAAGAATAAGCACACAATAGAAGGCAAAAAAGATTAAGTTGAGAGATAAAAGACCTGAGCCTGAGAGGAGAAGAAGTGTTATGGCATAAATCTGCATGTAGTCCCGGACCTTTTTTTCTTCAAGCAACTTTATGGCAAGAAGGATAAGGAGCGCTTCCAGCATCTGTGTGACCAACTCCTGCATGTCCAGTCTGTAGAGGGCAAAAACAACGATTGCGAGGGACAGGGTTGTAAGCAGCCAGCGTGGGATGCGAAAACTCCTCCTGTACTCGAAATAGAGAGAGATCGCAAAAAGAAGACAAAAAACGATCGAATAAAGGGCCTCGATTTCCTTGACAACCGAGAGAAAAGCCAGCGCACCCACCATATAGGTAATGAAGATGACAATCGTTTCAATCCTGAAAATGCGATTATTGTTCATGGTGTCCGTAAAGGGCAAGCTCGGTTAACATGGTTGCCTTGTGAGTGCTTGATACGGCAGGGGCAAAGAAAGCGCCATTCAACCTTAATCCGATAGGGATGTTTTTCCTGACAAGCTGGACAATCGTATAGGCAATGCAGGAAATTTTCTGCTCAATGTCTTCAATATCCACCATGGTAAAGTCGATAACAACTGGCTGGTACGTGAGAGATGAGAGCTCTTTTGTCTTTAACTCGCCTGTTTTCGCTGTTGCCTTCCAGTTAATATACTTGATGGGGTCTCCATGAACATACTCTCTGATGGATATGATGTCTGACTCATACCCGGTCTTATCCGAGGAATGTTCTCCTTTTAACCGCCTTTCTTTCTGGTAAAGGGAGGAAAGCTCGCACTGCTGGAGTTTTGGAAAAACCACAAAGCTGGATGTATCACTGTACCACTTAAAGCGGGTGAAGAAGTTGAAGGGAAAAACTGAAGATAGGGATACTAGGCCAATGTTGTATTCTCCCCGACGCTCAAAGGTCATGTTCACATATCGCGTTGCTTTGTCCCCTGCATCAACAAAGGGGAAGAAGACCTCGCTGCCCTGGATATTGACTCTCAGGAGAAATATGGGAAGGAACTTTCTCCGGTTCCTCACGGTGACGCCTATCGGGCATTTGGTAGCTGCGTAAATTTCCTGCGCCAGATCAACCCTTACCTCGATTTTTGAAAGGTTGCTCCGTCCGAAAAACCCTGAAATCCCCATGAACCCGAGGAGAGCGGAAACAACAAGGTAGACAAGGTTGTTTGCAGTATTGACAGCGGCTATGCCCAGGAAGATGGTAAGAAGGATATAGAGGAAGCCTGCTCTGGTGATCTTTATTACGCGGGGGTTGGAATTTCCTCGATGAAAGATTTTATGATCTCCCTCTTGTTGATGTTTTCGTATTCTTCCTTGAAAAGAACCCTATGGGATATGGTGTATTCGGCAAGTTCCTTGACGTCTTCTGGGATGACAAAGTCCCGTCCATGGAAGTAGGCGTTTGTTTTTGCAGTGTTGATGAGGGTAAGGGCGCCCCTTGTTGAGAGGCCTGCGGTGAGAAGCCTGTTTTTTCGAGTGGCGTGGATGATTGCGAGGGCGTAATCCAGGATCTTATCGGAAATGTAGATGTTTTTTTCGATGTCATCCTGGGTCCTTGTGACTTCATCCGGATCCATGGCCGGCTCAATGAAATGCAATTCTTCCTGTGTGCTGCCAATCTTTAATATCTCCTTCTCTGCCTGCTGTGATGGATAGCCAATGCTGATTTTCATCATAAACCGGTCAAGTTGTGATTCAGGCAACGGGAAGGTGCCATACTGTTCGACAGGGTTCTGTGTGGCAATAACACAGAAGACATCCGGAAGTTTGTACGTTTTTCCCTCGATAGTTACCTGTTTCTCGCCCATGGCTTCGAGAAGGGCGCTTTGTGTCTTGGGCGTTGCCCTATTGATCTCGTCGCAGAGAACGATGTTGTTGAAGATGGGACCCTGATGAAACTCGAATTCGCCGGCAGTTTTATTATAGATAGAAAGGCCTGTGATGTCAGTGGGGAGAAGGTCGCTGGTGCACTGAATTCTTCCAAAGCTTAAGCCTAATGCTCGGGCAATGGCGATGGCAAGGGTGGTTTTTCCAAGACCGGGAAGGTCTTCAATGAGGAGGTGTCCACGCGAAAAAAATGAGATAAGGGAGAGCCTTAGGGCTGTTTCTTTTCCTTGTAGATACTTCCCGAGGTAGTCTGTGATAATCTCTATCTTGTTGCTTATGTTGTCTGGGGCCAGATTTCTTTGCTGCACAGGTCAACCACCTTAACGTTCTTTATTAAATTTATCGTATTTTAGCATAATTTACCTAAGAAAGGCAGTGACGAATGTCCCGGAAAAGTTTAATGCATTTGACAAAGGGAAAAGTTTTGTATTGAATAATGCGAGAGATGAGTGCACCAACCTTTCCAGAATTCAAAACGTTAGAGCTTAAAGATAAAGAAGTTTTTCAAAAATTCTTAAAGCTCTACAAGCCGGAGACATCGGAGCTTACTTTCACCAATCTGTTTGTATGGCGGTCCCACTATAAGTTCCAGTGGTCGCTTTACAAAGACTGGTTGATTATTCTTAGTTCCGAAGGAGAATATGGCACCTTTGCAATGGAGCCGGTGGGCCCTTCACCCCGCGACGAAGTCACCCGCATGCTCTTAGAATGGATGGGAGAGGAGAAAAAAGAGGTGAACCCCCGGATTGAGCGGGCTGATGAGAGAATTGTCTCCGAAATAGAAGGGGCCAAGGGCATGATTATTGAGCCAACCAGGGACCATTTCGATTACGTCTATATCAGGGATGATCTGGTACAACTTGCCGGAAACAAGTACCGTTCAAAAAGGAACCACATAAACCAACTACTGCGGACCTATTCATACCGCTACGCATATTTGACTAGTGAGCATATCCAGGATTGCCTGGAACTTCAGGAGAAGTGGTGCATTTTGCGCCGTTGCGAGGATGACTTGGATCTCCTTGGTGAGTGGGATGCAGTGAAGGAGATTTTGAACTCTTACGAGAGCCTCGATGTACAGGGTGGCGTTGTTACCATTGAAAACAAGGTTATGGCCTTTACGATCGGGCAGATGCTCAATGATGACACAGCAGTGGTACACATTGAGAAGGCTGACCCGGAAATCCCTGGGCTTTACCCGGTCATCAACCAGCAGTTCTGCGAGAATAGCTGGCAGGATGCCCGTTACATTAATAGGGAGCAGGATTTAGGTATGTCGGGATTAAGAGAGGCCAAACTCTCCTACTACCCCGATCACTTGGTCAAGAAATTCCGCATAACCTTGGGTTAATATGGGCAAATCGTTGAGTGGCTGAGTAGTTGAGTGGGTGAAAGAATCCTGCTTCAATTCCTGACCTATCACACATCACGCGTCACGCGTTACGGGTTATCTCGCATAGACCATCAATACAGTCCACGCCCTGGCCGCTTATGCGGCGGGCAGTATCTGGACCAAAGGTCCATGGAGTTGACCGGATATGTATACCTATCCCATATCCGGTCAGATAAAACATCCGTTCTTATCCGTGTCCATCTGTATCCATCTGTGGTGAAAAAATGTTTTTTATACGCCGTTCATCTACGGTTACAAGTTTCTGGGGCTACTTCTGCAGGGTTATGCGGAATTTCTT
>PDVH01000350.1_pt1 | contig 11813 bp, 12 predicted proteins | sample 1369781 | NCBI WGS metagenome assembly PDVH01 (sample SAMN07795378, study PRJNA414565) | Alkali sediment metagenome, whole genome shotgun sequencing project. | isolation source: glacial lake sediment | place: Bosnia and Herzegovina: Donje Bare Lake | collected 2016-06
CAGCAGGGTAGGATGAAAGCGGATGGCATCGCCCTGGCGTTCGAGCACGGCGCTCTTCAGGTTATCGTAGAGAAGGGTCCTCGGCAGCCCGGACCATGCCTGGAATGCGCCGACATGGCCGCGCAGGAAGTTCTCCATGCGCGCGTCCAGGAAGAAACGCAGGTAGATCCGGCGCGAGTAGGACAGCACCATGACGAAGGCCATCAGCGCTCGGCGCGCACGCCCGATCTCGAGGTGGCCGAAGTGTCCCCACTATGCCGACACTCGGGCAATGCCGAGTCATTGCCGCGATGTTGTCCAACTGCGCTCAGGACAAGACAAAAGCCACCGATGCAGACGAATGACTCGGCATAGCCCGATCTGTTTCAAAGTGCCTTGAGGAAGGCGAGCAAGGCATCATCCGGCTTGTAGACGCCTGGACATCCCTCATGGGGCGTGGTCTTGGCGAGGACCTTCACTTTCATCGCCAAATCCGCCTCCAAGTAGATGTGCGTGGTCTCCACGGACTCATGGCCGAGCCACAGGGCAATCACCGTCGTATCAACGCCAGCCTGCAATAACTCCATGGCGGCGGTATGTCGCCTATATCGTTGAAGACATAGGCGACACTATCTACCCTACCGGACTATGTCTTGTAACTTCGCGATAGCCCCGGATTTCTTGCAACCTCTTTCGCCCGGGTAGACATAGTCTGGCTCCTTTCACCAGCCCGAAGAGTCGGGAAAGGAGGCCACCGTGAAATGTGCCATCAACAGCCAAATAGTTCTGTCGCGACCACCCGAAGGTCCGCTGGCGCGCTACATCGGATCGTTTGCAGAATCGCTGAGTGAGCAGGGATACGCTCAGTCGTCGATTCATCGGCAGGTCTTTCTTGCTGCGTGTTTCAGCCGATGGCTTAAGCGGAAGGCGGTCGGAGCGCGCAGCATCTGCTCCGATCATCCGGAACTGTATCTGCGATATCGCGCCCGGCACGTACGGCTATGTGCGGGGGATTCTGCTGCGCTCACCCACCTCATTACCTTTTTGCGCCGTGAAGGCGTGATTCCGGAGGAGAAGCCAGCAGCGCCCCGCCTGACCCCGGTCGAGCAATGTGTGCAAGCCTTCGAGCAGTACCTGCTCGAAGTGCGGGCGCTGGCCCACGCGACGATCATCAACTACGTTCCTTTCATCTACAGCTTTCTCGAAGGCCGTTTCGGTCACGGACGGGTCAGCCTCTCGCGTCTGTGCGCAGCCGATGTGGTGGGATTTGTGCAGCGCCAGGCGCCCCGGCTGCAGCTCAAGCGAGCGAAGCTCATGACCACCGCCTTGCGCAGCTTCCTGCGCTATGCGCGCTACCTCGGGGAGGTCACGCTGGACCTGGCCGCCGCCGTTCCGGTCGTGGCCAACTGGTCCATGACGTCGATCCCCCGGGCGATTTCCGCGGATCACGTACGCCAGCTCCTGGCGAGTATCGATCGGCGGACACCCCTCGGACGTCGCGACTATGCCGTCTTGCTCCTTCTCGCACGACTGGGGCTGCGTTCGAGCGAAGTGGCATTGCTCGAACTCGACGACATCGATTGGAACACCGCCCGGTTGTATGTTCGCGGCAACGGGGCGCAGCGGCTCGAGTTGCCCTTGCCCGCGGAAGTCGGCAAAGCGATCGCGGCCTATCTACGCCGTGGCAGAGCGCCCAGCACCAGCCGCCGCGTGTTCTTGCGCGCCAAGGCGCCGATCCGAGGCTTTCGAGGGTCCTGCGCCGTCGGATCCATCGTTCGGCATTCGCTCCAGCGCGCCGGCATCAATGCCCCTACCAAAGGAGCCCATCAGTTTCGCCACGGACTGGCCACGCAGATGCTGCGCCAGGGCGCCTCACTCGGTGAAATTGGCGAGGTGTTGGGTCATCGTCATCCACAGACGACGACGATTTATTAGATGCAGAAAGTTGTTATGTGCAGTACCGTCTCCAGGCCTTTGATTGCAAAGGACACCAGTTGGAGATACTCAACATAATTCTTGGGGCGACGGTGGAGGCCCACGATTAGCAAAGGGCATGGCGTGACCTCGGCAGCATTACAGTGATTGCAGCCACTGGAGCAGCGTTTTGTTCTGCTTCCAGGACGGAATTTTAGGGATTGCGCCAACGTCGGCGACTTTCTCGAGCGCTTTTCGTTTCATCTCAAGATTTGCGCGTGCGTAAATTTCAGTCGTTTTTACGTCCACATGCCCTAAGAAGTCGCGGATGATTTCGAGCGGGACGCCACTTTGCAGGAGGTTCATTCCTTTCGTGTGCCTCAGCGTATGTGGACTTACCCGTTGAGTGAAGCCGGGGTGATCGTGCCGTACCAGCTGCACATACTTTTGCAGCAGATAGCGCACGCCCGAGCGCGATAAGCGGCCGCCCTTTCGATTCTGGAAAAGCGGCTTGTCAGCGTATTCGGGACGATCCAGACTGTTCTCGCGTCGATGCTCACGCAGCAGCTCGAGCGTTGCATCCATCAAGGGCACAGCGCGCATTTTGCGCCCCTTGCCCATGAGCCGCAGCTGTGGCGGTGGATCCAGGCGCACATCCCCGGCATTGAGATCGATCAATTCCTGTACCCGAGCACCGGTGTCGTAGAGGACGCTCAACATGACCGCATCTCTGCGGCCCGCAGGCGTATGCAAATCGGGTTGCGCGAGGACCTGCGCGAGATGCTCTTTGGAGAGATACCCGACGACCGAGCGCGCATGTCGCCGCAGAGGAATGGCCAGGATCTGCTGGCACTGCAGCAAGTGCTCCGGTACTTCGGATTGCACGTAGCGGAAGAACGCGTGCAAAGCGGCGAGGCGATGATTTTGTGTGGGGATCGAGACATGCCGATCGTTCGCCAAGTGATCGAGGAACGCCTCCACAAGGGAGGCATCGATTTGTGCCAGGGATAGTCGTTCCAGGGCGATGCCGCGCACGTTGCGACAGAAGCGCAGCAGTAGCGTGAACACATCGCGGTAGGCCTTGATGGTGTTGGGGCTCAGGTTGCGCAGTGCGGCCAGATAGTGCGTCAAGAAGTTGGTCACATGCACGGAGAAATCGGTCGGCTTCATGACTCGATCCTCCGCGGGATGACATCGCCAAATGCGGCGTTGGCGCGCGCCGTGATCTCCGGATACAGCTCGGCAATCAGATGTAAATAACGCTGCGTTCCGGCAAGCGACCGATGACCCATGTAGGTCGACAGCACCGGGAGCTTCGCATTGAGGTCTGCGCCTTCGTGGCACCAGCGCAGCAGGGTATGGCAGGCAAATCCGTGACGCAGATCATGGACACGCGGCCCCTTGCCTCTGCCGGCGTGCGCGATCTTGCACCGCAGCAGCAGTTGCCGATATAACCGATACACCGCTATAAGACTCCACGGGCCGCCGGAGGGCGAGGGGAAGAAGTAAGCATCGGCTGGACGATCTCCCATGCAGCTGGCGTACCTTTGAAGGCGCTGCACTAACGAGAAGGCGGGAGGCACCAGGCGATCCTTGCCGAATTTGCCCTCACGCACCGTCAGAATTCCTTGGTCAAGGTCAACATCAGCCACACGCAGGTGCAACACCTCGCCGAGCCGAAAGCCGCAGCCGTACAGCAAGCGGAATATTTCGGGCATGATGAGGTGGCGCAACGGCGAGCGCGCAGTCGGCGTGAGTTGATCAACGGCGTGGAGCAGCTGGTGCACCTCGGCCTGTGTCGGGATCCGTGGCGAGAAACTGGCGCCACGCTTTGCCCCCAGCGATCGCGCCGGCACATCGGCAGCGTATCCCCGCCGGCACATGTAGATGGCGAATTGACGAACAGCGCAGATGCGACCCCGTTGGTTTGCTGCGCTCTCGTGGGATTGTTTGGCGAGCCACTTGCGGGTCATGGCCCGTGGGAGCTCGCACTGCGATAGCGCTTCATCGCACAAGAAGCGATCAAAACGCGCCAGTATCCGGGCTTCCTCACCATATCGGTAACCACAGGCCTGTTTCTCCGTAACGAACTGTTCCATAAGCGCGGCAACAGGACTTTGGAACCGCGCTTTAAGCTCTCTACGCGACATGAGGCACCTCCTCGGGGTCCAAGGCAGCCGAGCGCAAGGCTTCCACGTCGACTTTCGCGTAGATCAACGTCGATGCCGTGGTGGCGTGCCCCAGAATCTCGGAGATGACGTGAATCGGTGTCTGCTCACGCAGCAGTTTCGTTGCGAGCGAATGCCTCAGCGAATGCAGGCCCTGGCGTTGCTTCATCCGGAAGTGAATGCCCGCGAGTTGCTTCCAATAGGTCACGATGTGATGAAGGTTGCTATTTCCGCCGAAAGGCAAAAAAGGCGGAGCCAATGTGAGGAACACCTCTCGATGATCTGTTTGAGGACGACCGGATTTCAAATAGTCGATCAGCGCCTCGCCGACTTCCTCGGTCAACGGCAAACACAGCGGCGCGAGAGTCTTCGATTGCGTAATCTCTATGGTGGCCGCTTCCCACTTCAGATCATCAAGTTTCAGTGTTCGAATATCCTCCACTCGCAATCCCAGGCGACATGCCAGCAGGAGAATCGCGTAATCGCGCTTGCCTTTGGGCGAGCAGCGATCCACGGCATTGAGTAGCTGGACCAAGAGCTCTGGGTCCCACACGGATGGAATTGTTGCATTCCACGGAACGCGGATCGTGGGCAACACATGGCTGAGATCCCGCTGCAGTATTCCTCGCAGCAGAAGAAACCGCAGAAAGCTGCGCACATCGGAGACGATCCGCGAGACGGTTTTGGCTGCCAGCCGAGGTCGTGAGCTAACGAACGCACTGAGATCGGCCGGCTGCATCTGATCGAGAATCGTGGTGTGCCTCGAGCGCAGGAAATCCACGAATATTGTGATTTCTCGCATCCGGTTGCACAGGGTCGTCGGCCGAAGATGAAGGCGATCCCTGCAGTACTGTTCGTAGTCTTGCACGGGTTTTTGCATGAGCGCCGGGATTTGGATCTGCCGCATATTGGTGCGGGGGCGCTCAATGCAGCCATCACGCGCAAAGTCTCCAAGCGCCTTGAGGCCGAACACAACGTGCCGCCGCCACCAATCGCTTGGCTTGAGGCATTCGCCCTCGCGGATCTGATACGCGTCACAGAAGCGTGCCGCCAGATCCTCAGAGAACTTATCTTCCAGTTTCCTCTCTTGGGAAAACGCCACGAGCTGCCGCCAAACTGTGCGGTAGCGTCTCAGCGATCTTCTGCTATAGCGAAGGTTCTCCAGCTCGCTTAACGCGCGCGCAACAAGCTGCGCCAGCGGCAAGTTGATTGCACTTTGATCCTTGGAGGGATCCATGATTGATCTCCCTGAACAATGGCGACCACGATGGCCGCCGGGAGGTCGATCATGAAACTTTTATGTGCAGTAATCCAATGCTAAGGTCCTGCTTTTAAAGCGTTAGCACTGCCTACTCTACATAACGTTCTGCTGTGTCTAATAGATCAAATGTGCTGCAGCACATTTAATCTACACCAAAGTCGATATCGAGGCCTTGCGCACGCTCGCCTTGCCGTGGCCGGGAGGTGTGCGATGAACACGCTTCGGCAGGCCGCTCAAGATTACCTGAGCCTGCGGCGCGCATTGGGATTCAAGCTGCGGGAGGCGGGCAAACAATTGCTCGATTTCGTGACCTTCATGAAACGGCACCACGCTTCCTCCATCACCCAGGCGTTGGCGCTTGCCTGGGCGCAACAACCGACAAACGTCCAGCCGGCTCACTGGGCGCGACGCCTGAGCGTGGTACGCGGATTTGCGCGTCATCGCAGTGCCACCGATGCGCGCACCCAGATTCCGGCCGCGGGCTTGTTGCCGTTCCGGCCGAAGCGGGCGCATCCGTACTTGTACTCGGACGATGAAATTCGAAGCCTTCTGCGCGCCGCTCTCGACATGCCCTGCCGCTATGAAGGCGATGAGCTGCGAGCCTGGACCTATCATTGTCTGTTCGGATTGCTCAGTGTCTCGGGCCTGCGTCTGGGCGAGGCGCGCAATCTCGAAGTTCGGGACGTCGATCTGGAGGCGGCGGTGCTGACGATCCGCGGCGCCAAGTTCGGCAAGTCCCGGCTCGTACCGTTGCATGCCTCGACTTGCAGCGTGCTCGCGGACTACATTGCGCGACGCAACCGACACTGGCGAGCGCGGCCGGTGTCCTCCTACTTGTTCGTGTCCGGCTGGGGCAATCGTCTGGACAGCGGAGATATCCATCGAACCTTCTATGCGTTATCCCGGCAGATCGGTCTGCGCGGCCTTGCAGAAAGTCATGGGCCACGCTTGCAGGACATGCGCCACCGCTTCGCCACGAATACGCTGGTGAGGTGGTATCGGGCCAACCAGGATCCGGAGCGCCGTCTGCCTATCCTGTCCGCCTATCTCGGCCATGTACACGTCGCCGATACGCAGTGGTACCTGAGCGGCTCTCCAGAGTTGATGCGCGAGGCGATGCGCCGGCTCGAGCAGCGCTGGGGGGAACAGCCATGACCGCCCCCGCCAGTTTTGCTCCCCTGGTAGAGCATTTCTTCACCCAGCGCCTGATGCAGCAGCGCCAGGCGAGCCCACACACGATCAGCTCCTATCGCGATACCTTTCGTCAATTTCTGAAGTTCGTTCAGCAACGCCTGCATAAGCCGCCGTCACGGCTGAGCTTCGAAGAGATCGATGCCCCTCTGGTCGTGGCGTTCCTGGATGACCTGGAGAAGCGCAAACGCGTGAGGGTTCGTAGCCGTAATCTGCGCCTCACCGCCATTCATTCCTTCTTTCGATACGCCGCCTACGAAGCACCGGAGCATTCCGCGCAGATTCAGCGGGTGCTCGCCATCCCCAGCAAACGCTTCACGCGGACCCTGGTCGATTTCCTCACCCGCCCCGAAGTCGATGCCTTGCTGGGCGCCCCGGATCCGCGCACCTGGTCTGGCCGGCGTGATCACGCCTTCATGCTGGTGGCGGTGCAGACGGGCCTGCGCTTATCCGAAATGACCGGGCTCACACGAGAGGACCTCATCCTCGGAACCGGCGCTCACCTGCGTGTGATCGGCAAGGGCCGCAAAGAACGCTGTACACCCCTTGCCAAATCCACGCGCGCCGTGCTGAAAGCCTGGCTGCGGGAGCCGCAGCGCGGTGACGGCGACGTGCTCTTCCCCAACGCCAAGGGTGGGCGTCTCAGTGTCCACGGCGTGCAGTACTTGCTGACCAAGCATCGTATGGCGGCCTCCAAGGTCTGCCCATCGCTGACCAAGAAGCGGGTCACCGTTCACCGCTTGAGGCACACCATGGCCATGGACCTTCTGCAATCGGGTACTGAACGTTCCGTGATTGCATTGTGGCTTGGACACGAATCGGTGGAGACCACGCAGGTTTATCTCGATGCGAACCTCGAAATGAAGGAGCAGGCACTTGCGAAGACGTCCCCGGCGCACGGCAAACCAGGGCGCTATCGGCCTGGCGACCGGCTCCTCGATTTCCTGAATAATCTGTAGGCCAGCAAAACTATGTCGGGTGATCTCTCGATACCATCTGCGCCGCGGCCGACAATTCGGGCGTGATCGCAACGCTTGCCGATATCACTCGACATAGTCCGGTAGGGTAGATAGTGTCGCAAGACATGCGGCGACACGCGCCTCCCTTGTAACGACGGGCAAACTTCCCTGGCGCTGGCGGCATGCTGCGCCAGCAAATACTGGAGCCCATCGCTGCTCAAACGAGTGCCACGGCGATTGGGAAACAAGATTTGCCCTTCGCCCAGAGCAGGCTCCTTCAACCAAGCGTTCAGCACTGCCGTCGTCTGCTTGGTCAGCGGGGTGCAGCGTTCTTTGCGGCCTTTGCCGAACACATGCACATAGGCGCCCGCGCCAAGATGAACATCCTCGCGCGTCAGCCCGGTCAATTCGGACAAGCGCAGACCGGTCTGCACCGCCAGCAGCAACCAGGCGTGATCGCGGCGGCCGGACCAGGTGTTCTGGTTCGGGGCCGCGAGCAAGGCATCGATTTCCTGTCGCGGCAGGTAATGGATCTGCTCATGGGTGTGCTGTTTGCTGGGGATGGCGAGCACACGCTGAATTTGCTCGGCTCGCTCGGGCAACTCAAAAGCGGCATAACTGAAGAAGGAGCGGATGGCCGTTCTTCGCAGATTCCGGCTTCGTGCCGCATTTCCTCGATGCTCTTGAAGGTCGTCCAGAAAGGCACTGATTAGCGGTGCATCCATCTCGTCCCAGGAGAGCTGGGACGGTTCCTTGCCGAGCCGGGATTTTGCAAACTGGAGCAGGAGGCGAAAGGTGTCGCGGTAAGAACTGATGGTATGGGGGCTGGCGTGCCGTTGCTGCATCAAGCGTTGGCTGAAGAAACGTGTCAGCAAGGTCGCGAGGGTGGCGCTTGGTTTCATGATGTTTGCTCCCAATGGTGTTCCAGTCGTTCCATGGCCGCCCCCAGCAACTCCGGGCAGGCTGAAAGATACCAATACGTGTCGCTGACTTCGACATGGCCCAGGAAGGACGAAAGCACTGGTAACCGCCGCTCCACATCCTGTCCGTCGCGATACCAATGCAATACGGTCAGCATGGCAAAGCGGTGGCGAAGATCATGCAGCCGTGGTCTGGATCGCCCGGGCTGGCTGCTCAGTTCAGCGTTCTGGGCCAGGCGATGGAAAACACCAAGTACGCAGTCGTAACCCAGACGCATCCCTTGGGTGTTTACGAACCAATAGGGAACCTGACGCCGGCCCAGGAATTGTTCGCGGCGTTCTCGGTAATCGGTCAAGATATTGACGGTCGTCTCATGCAATGGCACCAGGCGGGATTTGCCGAATTTGCTGGAGCGTATCGTCAGGATGCCCTCGTTGAGATCGACATCGTCCAGGGTGAGGCCAAGCGCTTCGCAAATGCGCAGACCCGACACGCTGAGCAACCCCAGGAGGCAGTAAAAGGTATGATTTGCCAACCCATCTTTCGCGGACAACTGCCGGGCGCCTTGCAGCAAGCGCTCGATGTCGTCGTCGGAGAAGAAATAGGGACTGGGTCGCTGATGGGGAAAGGGCAATAACCCCAACGGCAACGGTTCCGTTCGGCCATCGATCGCGCTGCAATAGCGGGCGAAGCCACGAACGTAACTCAAACGATGTGCCCACCATATGGGCTGAGCCGACGTCGGTTGCGTTGCCCAGGCGAGTGCGAGGTCTCTGGAAATATAGTCGGCCTGAGCCTGCTCCATAAAGGCGACGAACGACAACAAGCCCGTGCCGTCCGTGTGGAGCTTGAATCCCAGGCTGCGACGCATGACCAGATAGTCGTTCAGCATTTCGCGTAAGGAGCTCATCTCACGTCTCCCGGCCACGGCAGGCTGAGCCGACGTAACGCAGCCAAATCTACCTTGGCGTAAATGCTGGTCGTCTTGGCCTGACGGTGCCGCAGCAAACTGCCGATTTCGGTCAGGGTGGCGCCGTGCCGGAGCATGTCGGTGGCCAATGCATGCCGGAATTGGTGTGTCCCGTGGTAGCGGGTTTCAATGCCGGCACGTTTGATTGCCGCACCGACAATCGTGCCGACGGTCGTCGATGAGCCCAGGTCGCGGATCGGTGCGAAGGCTCGCAAAAAGAGCGCCCGGCTGCTGCTGATGGGACGTCCACGGCGCAGATAGTCAGCAATTGCCGCGCCAACATCGACCGGCAGTGGCAAACAGGCAGCCTGCTTCCCCTTGCCTGCCACGGCAAGGGTGCCCGCCTCCCAATCGAGGCTCTCCAAGGTCAACGACACAATCTCGCAAGAGCGCAAGCCCAGTTGCGCCAGAAGCATGATAATCGCGTAGTCCCGGCGTCCAACCGGGGTATCGCGCGGGCAATGTTCCAGAACTGCGCGGAGGTGATCCGGTGCGATGGCACGGGGAATCCCGGTCATTGACCAGTTGGGCACCGTAGGCACCGCAGCGACGAGGTCGAACTGGGTCTCGCCGCGGTAGCGCAGATAGCGAAAAAAGGAACGTAGTGCTGTGGTCGCGGCTTTGGCTCTTGCCGGACTGAGCTGTGCGGCTTGCTGCTGAACAAACCGGATGACATCAATGGCGCGCAAGGCAGAGAGATCGACTGGCCCATTGCCGAAACGCCCGGACAAAAAGTGCTCGATGAACGGGCAATACTGGATCAGCGTCTTGTCGGAGAGTGCCCGCTCTAGCCGCAAGTAGGTGGCGAATGCGCCCACGACTTGTTGGATTGGAGAGGGGGACTCCTGCTCAACCAGTGGCTGAATAACGCCCAACTGGCCCAGGAAATCCATTAACCGCCGCAGGGCAGCAAACGCGCCACGCTTTATCGTTGGATGTTCTGCTGCCCCATCGAAGAAATGTCGTGCATGTTCGTCAGTGATTTCTCTTACAGCGATCTGTTTGCCCTGAAGCCACTTGCTGAAGTACGCCACCCAACGAATCTGCGCGCCGAGATAATTCCGATTGAATCCTTGCCCTTTAAGCGACCTCGCGAAAGGTTCAAGGTAAGGCACCAATGGGCCTTCCGGTTCACGCAACAAGACCCACACACTTTCGACAACGTGTTCCATCTTGACTCTCCTTCCCGAAATAACGACCAGGGAAGGGAAATGCTATGCCGATTAAAACGGTGGCAACATGTTGTCAAACAAGGAGATTTCTAGCAGATTCGGCATTGCCCGAGTGTCGGCATAGTGGGGCCTACGCCGAGCTCGGCGGGGCAAAGGAGAGCTTCAGGAAGGCTTCCCGATGCGCCGGGCGCACCTTGTGCACATAGTCCTTCACGATCGTGAGGCCGCCGGTGAAACCGGCCTCGCGTAGCTGCTGGAAGATCTGCTGTGCGCTGTAGGGGTGGCGCTCCAGCAGGCGCACGATCTGTGCCTTGAACGGGTCGAGCTGGCNGGCGCGGGGGGAGCGAGTGCCGCGCTTGGTACTGGGNTCGCTTCNACCANGTCGCTACCGTTTGCTCATGCANTCCGAGGCTTCGCGCCGTCTGCGCGATCGTCAGGCCCTGTCGCNCATGACAATCCTGGATCTTGCAGTACATCTCGTAATCGATCATGGCGCGCGCCCCAGGGCGGCCCGCAGCCGCTCGATCCGGGCGCCACGTTCCTCGACCCCCAGCGCGCGCGCTTCGACAGGCAGCGGCCCGTCCAGGGCCAGGACTTGGTAGAGGGGTCGCTGATAGGCGATGAGTCCCGCGCCAAGCAGATCGGCGCGCGCCTGGCCGAGGCGGGCGGGGGCCATCGACAGACGTCTTGCGAGCACCGCATCCGAGTAGTAGCTCAGCCCCTGGGCATCGGCCACCGTCACCAGAAACAGGTACAACGCCGCCGCCTGCGCATCGCAGCGATCGATATGCCGGTCACGTACCAGCCGGTGGTCCACCCAGCTGAACTGGGCCGGGACGCTACGGACCCGCTCGGGACAGAGCACCCGTTTGATGGGCATCGCGCCACCTCCCCGCCAAGATGTCATTGCCCAGTTCTACCAGCCGCCGGGTGCTGCGTACTAAGTCATCTTGCAACCTGGAACCCGTAAATTGCGCGATAAAGCCAATCAGAACGGCCGGCTGGTCCAGCAAGAGATCTTGTAACGCAGGGTGCAAGACCTCTTGCGCATTTCCCGCTATTTCAATGGCTTGCGCAGGGCAGAGATCTTGTAACGCAACGGGCGCCCCCGGCCTCTCCCGCCTCTCGCCCTTCGCTCGCCGCCAGTACCCCGGATGGGCCGCTCGCCACAACTGCACCCGCGCCACATTCTCGGGTCCGCGGAAGTAGTCCTGGTTCTGCGCTTTGGCCAGCCAGGCGCGCTGACTGGCCGCCTTGCTCGCCTTGCGGCAGTTCGGT
>PDVH01000288.1_pt2 | contig 11808 bp, 13 predicted proteins | sample 1369781 | NCBI WGS metagenome assembly PDVH01 (sample SAMN07795378, study PRJNA414565) | Alkali sediment metagenome, whole genome shotgun sequencing project. | isolation source: glacial lake sediment | place: Bosnia and Herzegovina: Donje Bare Lake | collected 2016-06
CGTATGTGACTCTTCTTAAAATGAGAGGATTGAATGTTAAACCAGCTTTTACAAACAAACCTGATATAAGAAGAACGGCTTTAAACAGATTTTTAAGAGGGGTGGTTAAAGGGGAACCTGCTTTTCTTATAGATCCTTCATGTGAAATGTTAATAAAAGCACTAGCTGGCAATTATAAATATAAGAGAATGAGAGTTTCGGGGGAAAGATATTCTGATGTACCTGATAAAACACATCCTTGGTCTGATATTGCAGATGCTCTTCAGTATGCAGCAATGGGATATCAAGGATCTACTTTAGCAGGATATGTAAAATCGGAAACATCTGATATTGAAATTGTTTCACCCGATTCATTGGAAGGGTGGTTGTAATCCCCTAATAAATTATAAAAAGGATGGTGAAATAAACAATGGCATTAATTGAAATGAAATCAGCAGGAGAAGTTCTACACGAAAAGAAAATTAGAAAGGAAAAAGAAACTCCTCAGTCTGAAAAGATGGAAGAACTCACTTCTAAATTGGCACAACATATATTAGATGAATGGGAAGATGCTAAATCTCATAAAATATCTTCTGGTATAGAACAGAGAATTATCGACAATCTTAGAATGTTTCGGTGCGAATATTCCCCCGATAAATTAGCAAAAATTAAGTCTCTCAGGATGTCTGAAACATACGTCCCGGTTGTAAACATGAAATGTCGCGCAGGGGAAGCGGCCACCAAAGAAATAGTTCTTCAGCCGGGGGAAATTCCTTGGGGAATAGAACCTACTCCTATACCTACGCTCCCCCCCGAAGTAGATGAAAAAATAAAATCCCAACTATCTCAACTCTTTTCTTCTATGATGGATGCTCAAACTCAACTAGCCTTAGTTGGGGGGCAAATGAGTATGGATCAAATTCAAGAAAAAATGTCTGATTTTAAAGATAGTTTGAAAGTTTATTATAGAAAAATGGTCATGAAGAAAGCTAAAGAAGCAGCTAAACTACAAACAGATAAAATGCAAGATCAATTTGTAGAAGGAGGTTTCTATGAAGCATTAGAATCTTGCATTCATGATCTATTTATTTTTCCTACTACTGTATTAAAAGGACCATCATATAGAAAAGAAAAGAGATATAAAAGAGATATAGACCCTGTTACCGGAAAATATAAATTCGGGGTAGTAGATAGAATTATACCTATGTATCAGCGTGTATCTCCTTTTGATATTTACCCCTCACCTAATTCTACAGGTCCTAATGATGGTTCTTTTATAGAAAGAATAAAACTTCGCCCTAAAGATTTACATGATTTAATTGAGGTAAACGGATTTAATGAAGATGAAATAAGAGAAGTTATTGATGAATATGATTCCGATGGATTAGGGGATTGGACAACTATTTCCGAACAATCAAGATCTGAACTTGAAGATAAACTTCCCGGAGATATGAATAAGAATATGATAATTGCCCTTGAATATTGGGGGCAAGTAAAAGGTGAACTTCTTTTAGAATGGGGATTGACTAAAGAACAAGGTGTTGAAGATAAAGATGATTTCTATAATATATGCGCATGGCTCATAGACAAACACGTTATAAAGGCTATGTTGAATCCTGATCCTCTTGGAAATAAACCTTATTCCTGTGCTTCATGGATTGTCATACCCGATTCATTTTGGGGGATGTGCGTTGCTGATGTATTGGAAACTACCCAAAATGATATCAATGCTTTCAGTAGAGCAAACGTAACTAACGGGGTATTTAGTTCCGGCCCTATGACTGAACAGAATATAGACAGAATACCAGAAAGAGGGACCCTTGTACCCATGAAAGTATTCTATGCCACTCAAGATATGATGAGTGCAAATGCTCCAGCTTTAAGATTCTATCAACCTCAGTCGGTTGTAGATAGGAACATAATGGCTATAAATCATCTATTTAAACAAGCCGACGACTATTCTGGTATACCTTCTTACATGCATGGGGATATGAATGTAGGGGGAGCTGGTAGGACCCTTGGAGGAATACAAATGCTTACCTCCAATAGCGATAGAGGAATAAAAGCTGCTATATCCAATGTAGATAAAGGATTAATAGTCCCTACAGTAGAAAGACAGTATTACTACAATATAGAAACAGATTCCACTCCCGATGAAATTCCTGATCTAAGAATTTTTGCTAAAGGAACTCTCAAACTTGCGGAGAAAGAAGTTGAAATTGCAAGACTTACCGATATATTGAGAACAATTACCAATCCTTACGGTATACAGATGCTTGGACCTCAAGTCTGGAAAGAACTCTTTGAAAAGAATATTAAACTCCAAGGTATAGAATTAGAAAGTCTCCCCGATTTAGATCCTATGGCTATGATGCAACAAATGATTCCTCAAATGACTCCTCCAAATCAAGGAGGGGCACTACAAACAATGCAACAGAATTCTCCCGAACAATATAATGCAACAGTAAATGCGGGGAATATAGGAGCAGGGGGAACTCCTGAACAAAATATTCAACAAGGAGAACCGGCGTAAATGAATCAAGAGATTATAAAAAAACTATTATCTATACCTATAGAGACTAGGAAGATTTTAACTTCTCTACTAAATATTAGATATGAAGAATTGAAAAATGAATTAGTAACTAGTAATGAACAAGTTTTCAAATATACCCAAGGAGCTACTTTGGAAATTCAAAATATGATAAAATATGTAAAAAATCCCGAAGAATGGGTATTTGCGGAAGAGGAAAGACAGAGGATAGAAGAGTTTTGGAATAAGAATGATATAAATATCCTATAGTAAAAAATATAATTATGAAGATTTCGGAAAATGGTTTACATTTTATAAAAAATGAAGAAGGTTGTATTCTCCATCCTTATAAAGATAGTAAGGGGTTATGGACTATCGGAGTAGGCCATCTAATTGTAGAAGATGAACATTTTGGCAATATAACTGAAAAGGAAGCAATCAAATTATTATTTAATGATATAAAAAATACTGAAAAATCTATAAACAATTTAGTTAAAGTTCCTCTCAATCAAAATCAATTTGATGCTATTTGTAGTTTGGTTTTCAATATAGGTTCTGGTAATTTTAAAAACAGTACTTTACTTAAATTTCTTAATTCTAAAAATTGTTCTGGAGCGGCAGAACAATTCCCTAAATGGAAATTTGTAAACAAACAACCTATTCTCTTACCCAGAAGAATGAGAGAAAAAGAATTATTTAGAACAATTTTTAGAATTAAGAAATTTATATGAGTGATGAACTACTTGGGTATGTAAGAGAAGATTTAAAAAAGATAACTGAAAAGGTAGATAAATTAACAGAAAATGTTACCATTCTTCAAATCAAAGTGGAAGAATTAAATTTATCAAGAACTAGAGTATTAAGTACATTTACTCAAATTAGTATTCCTATAGTTTTAAGTTTGATAACAGTATTTATAACTTTCCAATTAAATATATGGAAGATTCACATATGATTATAGAAAACGCTACTTCTATTTTTACAAGTAATAAAGTAAGAGTATGTGGAAAGGAAAAACATACTGTTGAAATTATATTCACTGGAAGCATAACTGCATTGACCGTGGATTTAAATGGGTCTATTAGACCCGTTGAATTTATAAAGATTGGAATTTCTAATTTTATAGGAAGTGGTTCAGTTAATGTATATTATAATTGTGGGAATCAATAAATGAGTACCAAAGTATACGGAGAAGCATTATATGATTATGATGTAATAGAAAGAATTGAGGAGTTAGAAAATGCAACAATTATCTACCAACTTTTCAAAGGCATTGAAAGCGGCACAAGTGGAACAATTACGACTTCGACGAATTCAACAATCCTCATGGACCGCTATCTGGATGGTGCCGATGCTTTGGTGGTCCAGGTTGACTCGAATAATAGGCCTATTGACTCTCCGGTGTATACGAACGAAGGGCTTGTAGTCACTACCACCTTTAATGCTGCAGGGGAGTATTCCTTCTCTGGAACTCCCTCATCCTATCCCGTTGCGGTGGTATATCAAATTATAATATCAACAAAGTATTGGAACGAGATATCTTTATTCTCAATAGTAACAAAATTTAGAGTTTTAAATGTTTCTGAGAATCATAATATATTGCTCAATCTTGATTACACACATTCAGGACATACCGGGTTTGAACCTACTATAAGTAAAGGGAATATTACTGAATCAACATCATCTGTTCTTACTATTACAGGGGGAACAGGGGCAGTAATTGGATCGGGGGCGTCAATAGAAGTAAAACAATCAGGAATTTCTCAGAATGGTTATTTAACCAGTTCAGATTGGAACAATTTTAATAACAAAATATCATTCAGTGAAGAATTAGCACAAGATGCTGTAGGTACTATTCTTACTGATACAAACACAATTGATTTGTCATATAATGATGTAAACGGAAGTATTTCTGCTGATGTAAGATATCAGATGAGCATTACATCTGATTCTAGTGGAGTTAAGCTGCAAGGGGATGAAAGTTCTCCCTCCTCTTCTTACTACTACGGGACAAACTCAGGAGGGACTAAGGGGTTTTATGTTCTTCCAAGTGGGAGTATAACCGGAGGGATTATCATGTACGGCGGCAGTTCTGCACCTAGTGGGTATCTTATGTGCGATGGTACTGCAGTGAGTCGTACAACATATTCAACTCTATTCGGTATAATTGGGACTACATTTGGGACAGGGGATGGTTCTACAACATTCAATGTCCCAGATTTAAGACAGAGATTTCCATTGGGGAAGGCCACAAGTGGAACAGGCAGTACTCTTGGAGCTACAGGGGGGACAATAGATCATACTCACGATTCTCACACTTCTGCTCAAGTTGGAATTTTGGGGCTATTATCTCCTGGATTAACTGGCCCAACTACTCATTCCTCAGTTAACCCCCCTTTCCAAGTTGTAAACTATATAATTAAGACATGATGAATAATTATATTGCATATCTTTTTAACGAACAGTTCTCAGAGGATGGTGATATATAAATGACAATAAGTATAAACGATCATACTAATTTTGCTCATTCTACTTTAAGTGTTCAATTATTAGCCGGGGGAACCACTCTGTCTTTACAATCAGCAGATGTATCTAAATTTCCCCCCTCTACTCCTTTTAAAGGAGTAATTTGGGATTCTGCATACACTTCCCCGTCAGTTTCTCCCACAAAAGAAATAGTAACTGCAACTTATGTTTCAGGTGTAAATTTTTCTATAAGTAGAGGGGATGAAGGAACTTCCGCTAGAGATTGGGCTTCTGGTAGTATATTTGCTCACGTAGTTACTGCTTCAGAATACGATGAAATTATTTCAAACATAAATGCTCTCCCAACTACTTACGAACCTATAAAAGGAGTAAATGACAATTATGTTACTGATGCACAATTAGTAGTAATTGGAAATACTTCTGGTACAAATAGTGGGGATCAAATTGTTCCTACTAATGAATCGGGTTCAGCAAATAATTTCTTAACTGCTTACAATTCTGGAACAGGTGCTTGGACAAAAACTCAGCCTACTTGGGCCAATATAGATAAAACTACTTCATCTCTTGCCGATATAACAACTAGATCTGCTGGTGATTTGAATTCTGGAACTCTGGATGGGGATAGACTTCCTGCGTTATCTAGTAGTAAAAAAGGAGGAGTCCCGGCTACAGGTACTCCATCTGGGAAATATCTAAAAGACGATGGTACATGGGATGCTCCTTCTGGAGGAAGCGGGGATGTAGTTGGTCCTACGTCTGCCGTAGACTCTAATTTCGCTTCTTTTAATACTACCACGGGAAAATTAATAAAAGATTCTGGTAGCAAAGCGTCTGATTTTGCTACTTCAGGGCACAACCATAGCGGAGTGTATGAACCTGTTCTCACTAAAGGAAATCTTACAGAAGCTACAAGTTCTATTCTTACAATATCTAACGGAACAAACTCCGTTATGGGTGCGGGAACTTCGGTGGAAGTAAAACAAGCTAATACGTCTCAGTCTGGGTATCTAAGTTCTACCGATTGGAATACTTTCAATGGAAAACAACCTGCGGGTTCTTACCTCACTGCTGAAACAGATCCCGTTGTAAAAGCAATTGTAGGAATAGTTAAAAGTAACGGGACCACAATTAGCGCTGCTTCGGCTGGGACAGACTACGTTGCACCTAATGTGGCTATAACTGGAGCAACTAAAACAAAAATAACCTACGATGCTAAAGGATTAGTTACTTCTGGAACGGATGCTACTACTGCTGATATAGCAGATTCTACTAATAAAAGATATGTTACTGATTCTCAATTAACGGTTATAGGAAATACTTCTGGAACCAACACGGGGGATCAAAATCTTTCTGGTTTGACTGTAAAAGTTTCCCCTTCTGTAACAGATAATTTTGTATCATTTTCTGATATAGTTGGTGGGCAAAAGGATAGTGGGTATAGTGCGGCATCATTTCAACCAATAGATGCAACGCTTAGTAGCTTATCCTCTTTAGGTACGGTTGCTGATAAATATGCTTACACTACTGGAACGGACACATGGGCTGAGGGGACTATTAGTTCCGACGCACGAACTATGCTTGCAGCTGCTAATAATGCGGCAATATGTTCAACAATAGGGCTTGGAACTGAAGATACAGTTACATTCACAAAAGTAATATGCGAATATGATGGTGGTAGTCAGTTCTTACAAGGCACAGCGTATGCGGATTCAACTGCTGGAGGGGCTATTATATGCAGAAAAGCAAGAGGATCACTTGCGTCCCCCACGCAGGTTCTATCTGGGGATACTCTTATAAATATATTTGCTAGTGGGTATACTTCAGCATCTGAGTTTGGAGCAAATTCAAGTTATACTCGTGTAAGTGCAGTTGAAGATTTTACAGCTACAGCACAAGGAAGAGCCGCGATATTGTCAACAGTAACTCCAGGAACTACAACAAGAATTGATAACTTATATTTAGATGGGCATTACAACGTACTTACTGGTGGACTCACAAGTATTGGTACGGGGGCTACAAAGATGATAGGGTTAGGCATTGGAGTGCTACCTACAACAACTGTCACAAATAGTGTATGGTTAGGAGCAATGGATAGAGTAGGTACAACGGATATATCTGATGAATCAGGTTTAGCTATTGTTACTGAAAATCTTGTTACACATCATTTAGGTAGTAACTCATGTATAGGGGGAGTACAAGCCTCAAACAAATTAGATGTCGCCCACGGTAATTTCAGAGTATGGGATGATAGTACTCTTGGAAGTGAGATGATAACAGCGTGGACTAATAATGCAACATACCCATATGAAACATTTACAGTTTCGGGCACCGATATAACAAGTGCAATAAATACAAGTGGATACGGAGTATGTTATCAAGGGATTTCTTTAACAGAAGGGAAAATGTATAAAGTAGTTATTACAAACTTTACATTGAATTCAGGAACCGCCCCTTCATTCAGAATATCATCTTCTTCTGGTACAGGTGGGACTTTGCTCATGAGTAAAACTGCTACAACTGAAAATAACACATATTATTTCCAAAGTACAACAACGGGTACATATTATCTTTCACTCAGAACCGCTAACAACGTAGCTACTGATTTTTCCGCTACGGGTATTTCAATGAAAGAGATTCAATCTGGTAACATAATAGCAACTGGAAAGTTTACCGGGGGAGGAACATCTGGATTAAAAATAGACCAATCTGGAAATGCTGTTGTAGATGGTACAATTACTGCTACTAATTATGTAGGATTAAAATCTACAGTGTGTATTCCTGTGTTTGGCGTATCTACGGCAGTCAGTACTGGAGATGCAAAGTATACAGTTTTTATTCCTTCGGCCATTAATGGTTGGAATCTTACAGCCGTAAGTGCATATGTTACAACAGCTTCAACCTCTGGGGTAATTACATTACAAGTTAGAAATGTTACTGATTCAGTAGATATGTTGAGTACTGCTATTACAATTGACGCTACTGAAAATAGAAGTTCTACCGCAGCTGTCCCGGCAGTAATTAATACTGCATATGATGATGTAGCAACAGACGATATTATAGCTATTGATTGTGATACTTCTGGAACGGGGGCGGCGGGGTTATTAATTGTTGATCTTACATTTACTTCTGTTTAGGAGAGAATAAAATGAGAATACTCACACAATATGAATTCAGAAAATTATTTACAATAGAAGAAAGAGTTGCTATAACTTCCGCAGCAACAAGTGACCCCACCGTTAATACAATACTTGGAGATTTAGCTTCCACAAATGATATTAATATGGATGATCCGGGGGTTTTAAACTCATTAGGGTATTTAGTGAGTATTGGAATAATAACCTCCAATAGAATGAATGAGATATTAATTACCCCAATACCATCCACTCCTCCTCAGTTTGAAGTTGTTATCAAACCTTTTTCCCCTATAACTGTTGAAAACATTTCAGGAGCTATAGAAATGAATGGAAAATGGATTGTAAGAGCTGAAATTATTGATGGAGAACAAAATGTAGTTCATCCTATAATTATGGAATTTTTAACTACTCCACTAGAAGGAGATATTTCTAGTAGAATTAATGAGGAAATACTTAAAATTCAAGGAGGAATATAAGTGGGGACATTATATTCTCCTTATTACGGCATGAGGTTGGGGACTCCTATTACTGCTGTACATTCTTCTGCCGCCACATATACATCGTATTCAATGGCTACATTGAATACAGGATGTTGTTGGAGATTCACAGCTAGAACAACAAAAGATATTAAATCCGTTAGAATAAGGTGGTCAGGAGTAACAGCAGCAGGGGCAGTTCAGTTAACAATTGAAACCATTGATTCTACAACAGGTAAACCAACAGGAACTCTTTATGATGCTAATGCTTCTTATAATATTACTCCTGTTGCAGGAGTACAAACATATACTTTTGCTACATTACCTACAACGGGGTTAACAATCGGAACTGAGTATGGAATAGTTTTACTTACTACAACGGGGGGTACTACCCAAACTGTAGTTCATAGTAATTCCTCAACCGTCTTAAACCCTTCATTACCATCTCAAGTTCTAACCGCTGCTGATGGTACTACCAGAAGTAATTTTGCTGAATTAAGTGGGGGAAGAGCGCCTATATTTTCTTTGGTTGATGAAGATGATAATGAAATTGAAGTAGGAAATACTCCTTATCATAATTACGCTTCCGCTATTAATCTTTATGGCGATAATGTTATGGCATTAAAGATAGTTCTTCCGAGTAATATTAATTACACGGTAAAAAGTATGGAATTAAATTATATGATAAGGACTGGAACTCCGGCTGGAAATCTTAGAGTTAGAATATTTGATGGTACTAATTCTGTAGTAACCGGATCTACCATCGAATTAGATAAAGATAGTATTGGGAATATAAATGCGTTGGGGGCAATTGCGGCATTTGACGGAGGAATTACTTTGAGTGGGGGAACATACAGATTAGCAGTTGATTCTCCAAATAGTGCCAATAGTTCTAATTGTTATACATCAAGATATGCAGTTGCATTTAATTCCAGTTGCCTTCCTTCTTCAGTAGTTCTTTCCACGTCTACCGATGGAGGAACAAATTGGACGGATGATAGCACACAATTACCCCCCATAGGATTACAAATAGGGAATTTTAGCGCAAGCGCAGTTGTTACATTACCCCCGATTTGGTTTGCTCCTGGGCCAGTATAAATATGAATTGTTTTACATTCACAGTAAAAAAAATAATTGAAGCACAAAAAGAAGGAAGGAAATGGTATCTCACTATAACCCCCGGCGAGTCTTCAAGGTGGATACCTCATTTCATTTGTTCTTATACTTTAGGACACCATACACAAGCAGTTCCTAAGAAAAGAGTTTACGGATTTTGGAATGTTGCATGGGCTCTCCTTACTAGAAGTGAGGAAGAAAATTGGTTAATAAAAGAAGAAAAAGGAGAATAAGGTGAACTGTTCTTATTGTGATAATGTAATAAAATATACTGAATGTTTATACTATCCTTATAGGGACAAATGCTTAGGAATATGGAACGGGGAAAAACAGGACAATATGAATAAATGATTACAATAGGTGATTTCCAAATCGGGGATTATTATGTTGACTCAGGGATAATACCCACTGTTTACATTGGGGTTAAATGTGATGTCAAATTAAAAAATTCTGAAATTAAATATACTTTTAAGAATACATCTCTAGTGGTAAACATTTAAAAAAATATTTATTTGTAGGATAATATAATTAAATGGAACAAATAAATGAAAATAACACTATAGATTTAGAGTTAACTTTTTATGACAGAGACGGGGTTCTAGTTGTTCCAGCTTCTGGTCATTATAGAATAGACGATCTATATTCTAATACTGTCATAAAAGCAAGTACAAGTTTTATTCCTACAAGTTCTACTCACATTATTACTATACCATCTTCTCTGAATACTATATTAGATGTTACTAAATTTAGTGAAATTAGAATTGTGACTATTGATTATACTTATAATACTTCGGATGTAGGAACAACTCAAGTTAAATATGAATTACTTAATTTAGGTTTTTATAGTTAGATGGAATACCTATCTTCGATAGACTCCATCAATTAAAATATGCTGAATACCGTTGAATACGTTTTCAACGACTCAGTGGAGGATTAAGTGGGAAACATACCCCAACAGACATTAGACAAGATCAAAGCCGCAGAAGAAATGGAGAAAGAATTTCTAGCAACACTCTTTCCTGACCCCGAAGCCACAGAAGGAATACCTGAACCTGAAAAGGAAGAGACTCCTGAAGTAGTAGAAGAAAAGGTAGAACTGAAAGAAGAAGCTCCAACCGAATCCCGTAAGGAAACAGTTCCAGAAGAAACTTGGGAACAGAAGTACAAAGTTCTACAAGGGAAGTATAACAAGGAACTTCCTAAAACTCAAGGAGAAATCTCTTCATTAAAAGAAAAGATTGCTTACTTGGAAGGGGTTATTTCTTCTAGTAAACCCAAAGAAGAGGAAGTTAAGAAGGTAGATCCAGAAATGGAAGCCTTCAAAGAAACTAATCCTGAACTTTGGGCTGCTATTGATAAATTGAGAGGAGAAGACAAGAAAATTATATCTGAACTACAAAAGAAACTAGAGTCGCTTGAACAAGTTACTGTTTCTACAGTTCAGGATAAATTCACTCGAACTCTCAAAACAAATGTTCCTGATTGGGAAGAAGTTGCTGCTGATCCAGAATTTTTCAATTGGCTTCAAGTAAAAGATAGGTTTACTTCTATGAAGAGGTATGATCTTCTCAGTAATGCTGTAAAGTTTCAAGATGTAGATGCTACTACAGCTATATATGAAGAATACAAAAAAACTCTTCAGAAAGAGGAAACACCTAGTAAACCTAATATTAATAAGGAAGAAATTGTGGTCCCCAAAACTAAAGGGGCTTCGGCAGGTACTACACCTAACAAAGAACCACAAAAGAAAATTTACACAGAAGAGGAAATATTGAGTTTCTACCGAGATAAAGCTAACGGGAATAGAAGGAAACTTTCTGCTAAAAAAATTTTAGAAATGGATACTGAATATTCATTAGCAATACAAGAAGGTAGGATACAATAAACCTCTTAGGAGGATATTAATATGCCAGTAGGAGTTAGTGCGGGATATCCCGTTCATAATTACGAGCTTGGAACAAGTAAAAGAATTCCCGTCATGTTCGAGAAGAAGATTCTTGAACTCTTCAACCCTTCTCTTATTCTTTCCGATATTACCAGTATGGACTATCAGGTAGAAATTAAGAATGTAGGTGATACTGTCTGG
>PDVH01000298.1_pt1 | contig 11802 bp, 12 predicted proteins | sample 1369781 | NCBI WGS metagenome assembly PDVH01 (sample SAMN07795378, study PRJNA414565) | Alkali sediment metagenome, whole genome shotgun sequencing project. | isolation source: glacial lake sediment | place: Bosnia and Herzegovina: Donje Bare Lake | collected 2016-06
GTATACCTTGATGGACCGCACGGCGCGTTCAGCATTGACCGCCACCCGGACGCGCCGGGCTATGTGTTCATCGCCGGCGGCGTGGGCATCACGCCTGTCATGAGCATGTTGCGGACGCTGGCTGACCGGGGCGACCGGCGCCCGTTGCTCCTGATTTACGCGAACAAGACGTGGGAGACGGTGACTTTTCGGGAGGAAATAAAAGCCATCCAAGAACGCTTGAACCTTCGAGTGGTCCACGTGCTCGAACAAGCCCCAGAGGATTGGAAAGAAGAAAAAGGGTTCATCAATGCCGACATCTTGAAGCGTCACCTGCCCGAAGACAGAGGCCGCCACGAGCACTTTATCTGCGGGCCAGAGCCGATGATGAACGCCGTCGAAAAGACCCTGAATCAACTGGGCGTGCCGTTTGCCCAGTTCCATTCGGAACGTTTCAATCTGGTCTAGCATTGCGGAGGAACAGTATGCGCCGCCAGTATTCGACCTTGCTTGCCATCGTGACGGGAACCTTGATTGTGCTGCTTTCGGCGCTCTTTGCCCTGCTCGAAAACGCGATAGGGCATTAGCCGCGAGCTCCAGGTGGGAGGGAGATATGCTGGATGTTCTGAGAAAGTTCGAGCAGGTGATCCTGGTGGCGCTCGTTTTGATGATGAGCGTGGTGGTGTTCCTTTCGACCGTAGAATTGGGCTGGATCATTCTTCGAGACATTGTGACGCCGCCGGTCGTCCTGTTGGACATTGACGAGTTGCTGGACGTGTTTGGGTTTTTCTTGTTGGTCTTGATCGGCATCGAACTGTTAGAGACCATCAAGACCTACTTTGTCGAGCACGTGATTCACGCCGAGGTGGTGATCGAAGTCGCCATGATCGCCATCGCCCGCAAGGTCATCATCCTCGACGTCAAGGAATTGCCCAGCCTGACCCTGCTGGGCATAGCGGCGATCATCATCACGCTGGCAGTGGCATACTGGGTGGTCAAGCGAGGCGTCAAGGAACGACAAGTGGCCTCCTGATCCTGGCGTTGCCCGAATGGCTAACGCGCTCGTAGCCAATCGAGAACGCCTTCGGACTCGACCGATGTTCTTTGAGCAAAGTCATTTCAACTAGGAGGGTAAAATGGAGACACGACTATTCCAGAGGATTGTCAATCCACTGGCGCTGGCCGGCGCTATCGTGATGAACGCCCTGGCCAGCATTCTGCCCCTGAATGGCCGCACGACGGGCGAAATCTCGGACAGCTTTAACCTGGTTTTTGTGCCAGCCGGCTATGTGTTCAGCATCTGGGGCTTGATCTATTTGGCGGCGATCGGGTTTGCGGTCTTTCAGGCGCTGCCTGTGCAACAGTCGAATCCGCGTGTGGCGGCGACCGGCTGGTGGTTTGCCTTGAGTTGCGTGGCAAACGGGCTATGGATTGTCTTTTGGCACTATGGCCTGTATCCCTTGACACTGGTCGCCATGTTGACGTTGCTTGTCTCGTTGATCGCCATCTACATCCGCGTAAATCCTTCAAGCCCAGGGCAAACGGCGGTTGATGCTCCGACGCGCTGGCTCGTGCAGGCGCCGTTCAGTCTCTACCTGGGTTGGGTGAGCGTGGCGACGATTGCGAATGTCTCCAGTCTGCTCGTGTGGCTGGGCTGGGATGGCGGCGGGCTGTCGCCGGTCACCTGGGCCGTGATCATGATCGGCGTATCGGCGGCGCTATCGCTCGCCATGTCATTCCGTCAGCGTGACGCTATCTTTACGGGCGTCGTTGTGTGGGCGCTGATCGGGACAGGCCGCATTGCCCGCTGTTGTAACAGCATCGGCTGTGGCGATCGCGGTGTCGTTGGCAGGTCTGTTGGTCTCCTGGCGCATCAACTTGCGCCCAGGCACAGCGAGGGTGAGGTAGGCGGTGAGCTTTCAACATGATCAAGGCTTCCGATTCCAATTTACTTCTGATCTGCGGATCCATCGCCTCTTGAACGGCATGTGGCAGGTCTCCGGTGCTCACGGTTCGATTGACCGACGCGCAGCGATCCAAACGATGCTCGCCTATCACGAGGCCGGCTTCACGACCTGGGATCTGGCTGACCACTACGGCCCGGCAGAAGACTTTATTGGTGAGTTCAGGCGGCAACTCGAAGGGGCGCAAGGCGCGGCGGCGTTGGCCGGTGTTCAAGCCTTTACCAAGTGGGTGCCGCAACCGCTGCGCATGACGCGCCGCATGGTGGAAGAAGCGATTGGGACATCGTTGCGCCGGATGAATGTCGAATCACTTGATCTGTTGCAGTTCCATTGGTGGGATTATGCCAGCGACCAATACCTGGCTGCGCTGGATTACCTGGCTCAATTGCAGCAGGCAGGCAAAATCAAGCATCTGGCCCTGACCAACTTTGACGCGGAGCACTTGCGGAATATCATCGAGCACGGTATCACGATCGTCTCCAATCAGGTGCAGTATTCACTGATTGACCGCCGTCCCGAAGTGCGAATGGCGCCATTGTGCCAGGAGCGCCAGGTCTGGTTGTTGACTTACGGCACTGTGTGTGGCGGTTTCCTGTCGGACAAGTACCTGGGCCAGCCAGAGCCGGGCCGGTGGGCGCTGGACACGGCCAGCCTGCAAAAGTACAAGCAAATGATTGATGCCTGGGGTGGATGGGAGTTGTTTCAAAACCTGCTCAAGACGCTCAAGCGCATCGCCGACAAGCACGCCGTGTCTATTCCGAACGTCGCCACCCGCTACATCCTGGACAAACCGAGGGTGGCCGGGGTGATTATCGGCACGCGGCTGGGCCTGAGCGACCATCGCGAGGACAATACCCGCGCGTTCGGTTTCCAATTGGATGCGCAAGACCTGGAGCAGATTGAGAACGTTCTGGTCAGGTCGCGTGATCTCTATCGCGTTATCGGCGATTGTGGAGATGAATACCGCTCGAGATGAATGCGGCCAGCGGCGACACGTTTTGAAAGTTGATGGTAGGGGGCGAAGAGGTCTTAGCGGTTCGAGGTAACCCCATGTGGTACATGAAATGGGTTGAAACCAATCGAGTGCCGGACTGGCTGATCCGCCTGGGTATCCGCGCCAATCTTGAGAGTGGGCTGAGACGAAGGTATCAAGCCGGACTGGACGAGCGGGAAGCCGAGCGGCGAGCGCTGTTGGCCAGGCTCAGGCAAAGCCCGATTGCGATTGACGCCGACCAGGCGAACCGGCAGCATTATGAAGTGCCCGCCGAGTTCTTTGCGCTCGTGCTGGGCAAACGGAAAAAATACAGTTGCTGCTTGTGGCCGCCCGGCGTCAACACGCTAGACCAGGCTGAAGACGCCATGTTGCAATTGACCTGCGAGCGCGCGCAACTGGAAGATGGCATGGACATCCTCGACCTGGGTTGCGGGTGGGGCTCGTTTTGCCTGTGGGTGGCCGAGCACTATCCGAACAGCCGTGTGATGGCCGTGTCGAACTCGCGCTCTCAGAAAGAGCACATTGACGCACTATGCCGCCGACAGAACATCCAGACTGTTGAGACCATCACGGCCGACGTGAGCCATCTGAACCTTGACCGCCGCTTTGATCGCATCGTCTCCATCGAGATGTTTGAGCACATGAAGAACTATGAGCGGCTGATGTCCAACCTGGCTGCTTGCCTCAAACCGGATGGCAAGTTGTTCGTGCATATCTTTAGCCACCGCGAGTTTGCCTTCGAGTTCGATGCGAGCGATCCTGGCGACTGGATGGCGCAAAAGTTCTTTACCGGCGGCCTGATGCCATCGGATGACTTGTTGTTGCACTTTCAGCGCGACCTGGTCTTGAGCCGTCACTGGCGGGTCAGCGGCCTGCAGTACGCCCGCACGCTTCGCGCATGGCTGGCGAGGTCTTGGCCGGCGTTTACGGCGCCGACAAGGAGACGCTGTGGCTGGTCAACTGGCGGTTGTTTTTCATGGCCTGTGAGGAAACCTGGAAACTGCGCCAGGGAAGCGAATACCTGGTGTCGCATTATTTGTTCGACAAACGTTAGCCATTCTGCAATGTGTGCCAATGCCCACATTGCCACAAGGAAAGGAAATAATTCCATGAAGAAAACAGATCGCAACGCATTGGTCGCTTTTCCCGTTTTGATAATCGTTGGTCTTCTGGTCGCTGTAGCAGGCAGCCAGGGCGGCAGCTCGTTTGCCGGCATCCCCCTGTTTGCCTTGTCGGTAGGGCTGGCCTTTCTCATCCAGTGGCTGGTCTTTATCCCGGCTTACTGGCTGCAAACCGAAAAATTCTTCGACCTGACGGGGAGCATTACCTACATCTCCGTAATCACAATTGCCGTGCTATTCAGCACGGGTGTTGATGGCAGGTCAATCCTTCTATCGGCTCTGGTAGTGATCTGGGCAATCCGCCTGGGTACTTTCCTGTTCCGCCGCATCCAAAAAGCGGGGAAGGATGATCGGTTTGAAGAGATCAAACCTTCCTTTGTCCGTTTCCTGAACGTCTGGACCATCCAGGGCTTGTGGGTAACATTCACGCTGGCCGCTGCGCTGGTTGCCATCACTACGACGAATCGGAAAGAATTGGATTTGTTCGCCCTCATCGGCTTCCTGGTATGGGTTTTCGGGTTTGCTCTTGAGGTGGTAGCCGACTCTCAAAAAAGTCGCTTTACCGCAAATCCAGACAACAAAGGCAAGTTTATTCAAACAGGTTTATGGTCTCGATCCCGCCACCCCAACTACTTTGGTGAGATCACCCTCTGGGTTGGCGTAGCCATTGTTGCTTTACCCGTTCTGCAAGGCTGGCAATGGGTTGCCCTGATTTCTCCTGTTTTTGTCACTCTGCTTCTCACCCGTGTCAGCGGAGTTCCGCTGCTTGAAAAAAAGGCGGATCAGAAATGGGGCGGCCAGGCAGATTATGAATCCTATAAAAAGAGAACGCCTGTATTGATTCCGCGGTTGTGATTCTTACCTGCCGCGTATAACGCAATCAGGAAAGGCACCTATGACACTCAAGGTAATTATCTATGGCGGCTCGGGCGGCATCGGTTCGGCCACGGCTCGCCTCCTCCGAGAACGGGGCTATCATTTGCACCTGGTAGGACGCAGCGAGGCCAAGTTGGCCCCCATAGCAACTGAACTTGGCGCCAGTTTCACAACGGGTGACGTAACGGATGCCAGTCTCTTTTCCCGCGCGGCGAATGAGGCTGGAGAAGTGTTGAATGGTCTGGTCTATGCCGTGGGTACCATCAATTTGCGTAGTTTCCAACGCCTCGCCGAAGCCGATTACTTGAATGATTTCCGGCTGAATGCGCTCGGCGCAGCACTGGCTATTCAGGCGGCTCTACCGGCGCTAAAAAAGAGCACAGGCGTCGCTTCGGTGGTGCTTTTCTCCAGCGTCGCGGCCCGGCAGGGCTTTTCATTTCATGCGTCGATGGGCATGGCCAAGGGGGCTGTCTCCGGGTTGACTCTGTCCCTCGCGGCTGAACTGGCTCCGAAAGTGCGCGTCAACGCCATCGCTCCTTCCCTCACGCGTACGCCGCTGGCCGAAGGTATCTTATCGAGCGAGCAGATGGCGGCCTCCATGGCCGGACTGCATGCCATGCAGCGGCTGGGCACCCCCGCTGATATGGCTGCGCTCGCCGCTTTTCTGGTTTCTCCAGAGGCCGGCTGGATCACGGGGCAGATCATCGGCGTTGATGGCGGCCGCTCGACACTACGCACCAAGAGCTGAGAGATACCGCGGATGCCGCCGCGAGCTTGCCCGAGTTCGACGCCCGCAATCCTACTGACTGGATGGCGCAAACGTTCTTTACCGGCGGCCTGATGCCCTCCGATGACTTGTTGTTGCACTTTCAGCGCGACTTGACATTGAGCGGTCACTGGCGGGGGGGTGCGCAAGGTGTTGGCCGCTGTGTACGGCGCCGATAAAGAAACGCGGTGGCTGGTCAACTGGCGGTTGTTTTTCATGGCCTGCGAAGAGACCTGGAAGCTGCGCCAGGGAAGCGAGTACCTGGTGTCGCACTATTTGTTCGACAAACGCTAGGCAGCCCATGATACAATGTGGTCTAGTGTTCCCGGCGCCTTAGGAAGGAGCGTCTCATGCCAATTCGAATCGTCACCGACAGCGCTTGCGATTTACCGCAAGCCCTCGTCGAGCAGTACGGCATTGCCGTGGTGCCGCTGTTCATCAATTTCCCCGACCATGGCTACCTCGATGGCGTCGAGATGACGCGTGAAGAGTTTTACGAGCGCCTGCCCACTTCAAACCCATTACCCACCACGGCCACGCCGAATCCCGATATGTTTTGTCAGACCTATGGCCGGTTGATAGAAGAAGGCGCGACTCAGATTTTGTCCATCCACATGTCCATCAGCCTGACGGCGACGGCGGACACGGCGCGCCTGTGCGCCAAGGATTTGCCTATGGTGACGGTGCTCGATTCGCGCCAGCTGAGCATGGGGACAGGGTTTGTCGTGCTCAAGGCAGCCCAAGCCGCCGCCGAGGGCCGGACGATGACCGAGATCCTGGCGCTGCTGGAAGACCAGATCAAGCGTACCTACGTCTTTGCGGCGCTCGACACACTCGAATTCTTGAAGCGCAGCGGGCGGATGAATGCCGCCGTGGCGAGTCTGGGCACTTTGCTCCAGGTCAAGCCGCTGTTGCGGATGCATGATGGCAAGCCGACCGTCGAGCGCGTGCGCACGGCCAGCGGTGCGATCAAGCGCGTGATCGAAATCCTGACCGAGCTGGCGCCGTTCGAGCAGGTGGCCGTCGTTCACACGCACGCAGCGGGGCGCGCGGAGCATCTGCGCCAGCAGGTTCAACACCTCTTGCCCAAAGGCAGCACGCTCTCGCTCGACATCACGCCCGTCATCGGCGCGCACATCGGGCCGGGCGCGGTGGGATTCGCTGTGGTCGCGGCCAAGAGATGACCGCAGATTGCTGACCACAGACCGCTGACTGCGGCTATAGCCGGAGACTGCAGCAGATCATTCGAGACTGAATCATCAACTGCGGCCTGCGGTCATTCAGGAGGAACAATGACTTTCCTACAACTCTATCTCATCGGCGCTGCTGTAGCCTTGGGCATGATGGTCGCGCTGTGGCTGGTGAGCCTGGCGCTGCGCAATTCGAGCCTCGTGGACATTTTCTGGGGCACGGGCTTTGTCATCGCCAATTGGGTGTATTTTGCGCTCGCGCCGGATGGCCTGCCTGCGCGCAAGTGGCTCATCGGCGTGCTGGTCACCCTCTGGGGCCTGCGGCTCTCACTCCACATCTTGCGGCGCAACTGGGGCAAGCCGGAAGACTTTCGCTATCAGGCGTGGCGGAACGAGAATCCGCGCATCTGGTGGTGGAAGAGCTTCTTTCAGGTGTTTCTGTTGCAGGGTGTGCTATTGTGGATCATTTCTGCGCCGCTGCTGGCCGCCCAGTTTTACGCCGCGCCATTGAACGTATTGGATTTCATTGCCGTCACGGTCTGGGCCATCGGCTTTTTCTTTGAGGCCGCGGGCGATTGGCAACTAACGCAGTTCAAAGCCAATCCGGCTAACCGCGGCAAGGTGATGAACCGGGGCGTGTGGCGTTATACACGCCATCCCAATTACTTTGGCGATGCGGCGCAGTGGTGGGGTTACTGGCTCATCGCGCTTGCGGCGGGCGGCTGGTGGACGATTTTCAGTCCCATCCTCATGACGACGCTGCTCGTGCGCGTCTCGGGCGTGGCGCTGCTCGAAAAGACAATGGAGACGCGGCCGGGTTACAAAGAGTACGTCGAAACAACAAGCGCCTTTGTGCCATGGTTCCCACGCAATCGAAAATAATGGGACACGGGTGAACACGGATTTTCTTTCTATCCGCGTTCACCCGTGCCACTCTCTATCCCAGCACTGCATAGGAGCAGCATGATTCCCAATCAATGGTATGTCATTCTCGAATCAAATGAAGTGAAAACCGGCCAGCCGGTTGGCGTGACGCGCATGGGGGAAAAGCTGGTACTGTGGCGCGACGCGCAGGGGCAGGTCACGTGCATGGCCGACCTGTGCCCGCATCGCGGCGTGGCCTTGAGCATCGGCAAGCTCGCCGGCGAGTGCGTCGAGTGTCCGTTTCACGGTTTCCAGTTTGATCCGTCGGGGCGGTGCACCCTCATCCCGGCGAACGGCAAGAATGCGACGCCGCCCAAAGCATTCCAAGTCAAGCGCGTCTATCCCGCGCGTGAAGCGCACGGCTTTATCTACATCTATTGGGGTGAGCCGAAGGATGATTTGCCGCCGGCTATTCTGCCGCCGGCTCTTTTGCCGCCGCTGCCGTGGTTCGATTCGATTGACGATTCGTTCTCGTATTCCACGCTCCGCGACCTGTGGGCCACGCATTATTCGCGCGCGATTGAAAACCAGCTCGATTCGGTGCATGTGCCGTTCGTCCACAAGACGACCATCGGGCGCGGCAACCGCACACTCATCAACGGGCCGCTGACGCACATAGAGTCGCAGCCCTATGGCGATGTCATCAACATGTGGGTGTTCAACGAAGTGGACACGGGTCAAAAGCCGCGTCGCGCCAGCGAGCTTCCCGCGCCCACCCGCCATCCGATGCTCCAGTTCATCTTTCCCAATCTCTGGCAGAATTGGATTGCCGATGACTTGCGCGTTGTCGTGGCTTTTGTGCCGATTGACGCCGAGAACACCATGATGTATCTGCGCCAGTATCAGCGTATCGCTCGAACGCCCGTGGTGCGCGAGTTGTTCAACGCGCTTGGCACGTTGGGGAATCTCATCATTGAGCGGCAGGACAAGCGCATTGTCATCACTCAGCGGCCCAAGGCGTCCGGCCTGCACATCGGCGAAAAGATGATTCCGGGCGATGGGCCGATTGTGGATTACCGGCGGCGCAGAGACGAGTTGATCGCCGGCAAGTGAGATCGCATGTCCATCGAAGAGCACAAGACCATCGCATTGCGCAACGACCAAGATGATTACAAGTGTGGCCATCACACCCTATCGCATTGTCGGCGGCAAGATTTCCAAGATGCAAACGCTCTGGGACAGAGCTGACCCTTGGCAGCAGTTTGGCGCGATTCCCCAAGAGACCGAGATTCTGGCACGCAAACCATGATGGGTCGTGCATTTGGCAGCACGTTTGGGGACACGTCCGCCGTATGGCGGGACGTGTCCCTGCTGTTTGAAGGGCAATTCCTCAAGCAATGGCAAGCATTAGAAACTGGTCAATATATTGACAAAATATATACACTATGATACAATTCTCTTTGTAAGTAACTGAATAATGTCTGTGAAGCTGGTTTTGCGAGGAATATTGAAATGAACAACAAGAGTTTGTTGACCATCTTTGTGATTGTATTTGTTGATTTGCTTGGCTTTAGTTTGATTCTGCCCCTGTTGCCCTATTACGCAGAAACTTTTGGCGCGAATCCGACCGTCACCGGTTTTCTCGTCGCGTCCTATGCGCTGGCGCAACTGCTGGGCGCGCCGCTCCTGGGCCGCCTATCCGACCGGATTGGCCGCCGCCCGGTTTTGCTCGTGAGCATCTTCGGAACGTTTCTCGGTTTCATCTTGCTTGGCGCGGCGCGCTCGCTGTGGGTGCTGTTTGCCGCGCGCATCATTGACGGCCTGACCGGCGGCAATATCTCGGTGGCCCAAGCCTACATCACCGACGTGTCCGACGAAAAGAATCGCGCCAAGGCGCTCGGCATGATTGGCGCGGCGTTCGGACTCGGCTTTATCATCGGTCCGGCGGTTGGCGGATTGATGAGCACCTGGGGCTACAGCGTCCCGGCGTTCGCCGCCGCGGCGCTCTCGCTTGTCAACTTGACTTTGGTCTTTTTCTTCCTGCCCGAGTCGCTCTCACCGGCTCGCCGCGCAATGCTGGCGCTGCGACCGCGCCCCTCGTTCACGTTTGAGGCGTTGTGGTGCGCGCTCAATCGCCCGCGCGTGGGACCGCTGCTTCACACGCGGCTGTTCTTTGCGCTTGCTTCGGCCACGTTCCAAACCGTGTTCACGCTGTACGCTCAATACAAGCTGGGACTGAACGCGCGCACGACGGGATTGGTGCTGGCGTATGTGGGCGTGCTGGCTGTGATTGTTCAAGGCGGGGCGATTGGATGGATGACCAAGCGCTACAGTGACAAGCAGTTGATTCTTACATCTACGGTCGTGATGACGCTCTCGCTGGCCGCGTGGGCGTTCGTGCCGAACCTGTGGATGTTGTTGCTCGTGCTCGCGCCGCTCTCGGCGGCGAACGGCACACTCAACACGGTGCTCAACAGCGCGCTGACCAAGTCGGTGTATCCGGAAGAGGTCGGCGGCACGCTGGGGCTAGCGGCTTCGATTGAGAGCTTGTCGCGCGTCGTCGCCCCTTCGGTGGGCGGCGTGCTGCTGCAAAACGTCGGCACGTGGGCGCCGGGCATTTTCAGCGCGCTCGTGATGGTATGGGTCGTGACGTTCGTGTGGCGGCGCATCGTCGTCAATCCCGACCCGCCGCTGCCGCAGCGCGAAGGCGGCCCGGCGCTGGCGTATGCTCCGGTCAGGGTAGATTGATGATAAACGATGAGGGCGTTCGTGAGAACGCCCTCGCACTATGGATCAAAGGAAAAACATGGACGAGCTCGCGCAATTCGCCAATCAACAATTCATCAACGTCGAGACCTTTCGCAAGAACGGGCAGGGTGTTCAAACGCCCGTGTGGTTCGTCGAGGACGGCGGCACGCTCTATCTGCGGACGGTGGATAACTCGTTCAAGGTCAAGCGCATCAGCAACAATCCGCGTGTGCGCGTGACGCCGTGCGACGTGGGCGGAAAGCCCAAGGGCGAGTGGGTGGAGGGCCAGGCTCGTTTTGCCAGCGCCGACGAAAGCAAAAAGGTGAACGGTCTGCTCACGCGCAAGTACGGCCTGATGAAAGTCATGTTCGAGTTGATGGGCACGTTCCAGGGACGCAAGTACACCGTCATCGCGATCAATGAGACCTCAGAGGTCTAAAGCGGCAACCATGCAAAACATCTACCCCATCCTCGAATTCGATCTTGCGCTGGAAGCCATTGACGAGTCGAGCTGATGTGCGTTATAACCTGTTTGGGCTGGCGGCGGAGGCATGCCTGAAGTTGTAGGCGGTGGATATGACCAAACTCAAATGGATTCTCATTAGCGTGGTGGTGATCCTTGTTCTGGCGGTAGGCGGATTTGTTATTTGGGGCAGCACGCCACTCCAGCCGATGCCCGAGGCGCTCGCGGCTTTGCAGTCCGATGCGCAAGTCAAGGTGGAGACGGGCGCGTGGTACGTCTTCCGGCCGGCCGCCTCCGAGCCGACGACGGGGCTTATCTTTTATCCAGGCGGTCACGTTGACCCTCGCGCGTATGCGCCCACGGCCCGCGCGATGGCGGCGCAGGGCTACCTCGTCGTGATCGTGCCCATGCCACTCAACCTGGCTGTCTTTGGAGTTGAAAAGGCTTCCGGCGTTATGGCGGCCTTCCCTTCAATCAAACGCTGGGCCATCGGCGGGCATTCGCTCGGCGGGAGCATGGCGGCGAGCTATATCCATCGCCACCCGCAAGCAGTTCAAGGTCTGGTGCTGTGGGCCTCATATCCCGCCGACAGCGATAGTCTTGCGAGCAGCAGCCTCATGGTCGTCTCGATTTATGGCCCGCGCGCTGGGCAACTGGACAAGCTCGAAAAATCGGGGGCACTTTTGCCAACCGGTACAGTCTGGGTTCGGATCGAGGGCGGCAATCATGGGCAGTTCGGCTGGTACGGCTTGCAGCCTGGCGATGGGCAGGCCACTATCAATCGGCAAGTGCAACAAGATCAAATCATGCGTGCGACGTTGGAATTCTTGAGGATAG
>PDVH01000351.1_pt1 | contig 11793 bp, 16 predicted proteins | sample 1369781 | NCBI WGS metagenome assembly PDVH01 (sample SAMN07795378, study PRJNA414565) | Alkali sediment metagenome, whole genome shotgun sequencing project. | isolation source: glacial lake sediment | place: Bosnia and Herzegovina: Donje Bare Lake | collected 2016-06
AGAACGCGGTGATGCAGGGCCTGACCATTCGCTGAATTCCCGGAAATATTTTTTTCTCCTAGATCAAGCCGAATGCTTTAGAGCAGAGGTAAAACAATAGATAATACATCAGATCATGACTGGATGCAGGGCTATAACGGGGACCATCTTTTCCGATCACGACCTTGGGCGCCATGATGAGTCAAGCATCCGTCTCCGCAATGCGATCACCGGCATCCCTCCTGATGTGCCGGTAAGCCAACCCCGGGCGGCTTCTGACGAGGACTTACGGCGGGTCCATTGCCCATCCCATGTACGGATGATCCGGGAACTTTGTTCCCATGGCGGAACGCACTTCATCGACCACAACACCTATATCACGGCACGCTCGTTTGAAGTAGCGGCGCATGCTGCCGGTGCCTCGATCGGGGCAGTCACCCGTGCACTGGACGGATACCATTGCTTTGCTCTTGTCAGGCCGCCCGGTCATCACGCGGAGCCCGATCGGGCCATGGGGTTCTGCCTCTTTAACAATGCGGCCATCGCAGCATCGGTGGCGCTTGACCGTGCAGAACGCGTCGCGATTGTCGACTGGGACCTCCATCATGGGAACGGGACGCAGAAGATCTTCTACACTAGCGACCGCGTTCTCTTCTGTTCAATCCACCAGGGCAACACCTTCCCCCGCACAGGCTGGGTTGACGAAATAGGTGAAGGAGCTGGCAGGGGATACACGATCAACGCACCGCTCCGCGCCGGGTGCGGGATTGCCGATTACCGGTATGTATTCGAAAATATTTTTGTGCCGGCAATCGAACGATTTAAACCCGGGGTGCTGATCGTGTCAGCCGGGCAGGACCCCCTTGCTGATGACCCGCACAGCGGCATGCGGCTGGTGCCGGCGGATTTTGGTCTTTTGGCTGCCCTCCTGATGGCGGCAGTGGATATGCCGCTCGCCCTTGTCCTCGAAGGCGGTTATAGCCCATCGCACGGTGAAGCGATACGTCAGATCTTTCTGGCGCTCAAAGGGGATTTTCGTGTCACAGAACCTGGCACGGTCCTCCCGCGCGACAGCACCCGGCAGATTGTCTCATTGCTCCGAAAACTTGTGATCTGACTGCCTTGGAAAAAAACTTTATACCCGGGTGCAACTATTGTCAGGTATGCACGCGGACGAAGTCGTGTTGGGCATGCGGGTGCGGTACCCGCGGACGGGAACCACCGGCACCGTGCAGCGGATCGAGACCATGCGGGGAGGTACATTTGCCGAGCTGGACACCACGCACCTTCTCTACAGCATCGACCAGCTGATACCGGCAAGCGTCAGCACCGAAAAGGTGAGCACAACGGTCATTGAGGATGCAAAAAAGGTCATCGAGCAGGAACGGGCATTCGTTGCCGGTTCCGGATTGCAGGAAGCACTGAAAAATACTGACCAGAGCTGCGAGGGCGGGGGTTAATCCTCCACCCCGATTGTTGTCAGTTTTACCGACTCAACACCTTTCTGGGACATCAGCCGCTCGGCGAGCGACTTGAGCTGAGTCCCTTCGCCCCGTAACAGGATCACTTCAAGGCAACGCGACTCAGTCACATGGGCATGGAGCGATGCCTGGATGATCCCCTTGAACTCGTGCTGGATATCGGTCAGCACGACAAGAAGGCCGCGCTGGTCATGGTCGTAGATCATTGTTATGACCCCCTGCCGTTCGCCCTTGACATCCGACATCCATTTATAGTACTGGAGGTAGCTCCGGATCGCATCCCTGATCCCCTCAGACCGCGACGAGTAGCCGCGGTAATTGATGATCTGATCGAACTGATCGAGGAGGTGCTTGGGCAGCGATATGCCGATACGGGAGAGCTCGCCATCAATGGTCATACAGAATCCTTACCCTGATCTCGCTTTGTGTGATTTTTAACATTTCGATCTCATTATCGTAGCAACAGGTAAGAATTTTTTTTACCGTTAATTTCCATGAACGCACCATGGTGCGGGATCCCATATCCCGGGAAATTCAGACGGGAGATGCCTGACTGGTTATGTATAAGTAGCATCGTTATAAATAGAGTTAGGAGGTTCGATTTCACGTGCATGATGTGACAATTCCCAGCGTCAATATCGGGGTGGTGGGTCATGTCGACCATGGCAAGACCACGCTTGTCAACGCGATCACCGGGACATGGACTGACCGGCACAGCGAGGAAGTCAAGCGCGGTATTTCTATCCGGCTGGGGTACGCGGATGCCACGTTCTACCGGTGCGGATCCTGCCAGGGGGCAGATGCCTACTCGACCCGTCCACAATGTCCTGTCTGCGGAGGCACGGGGATACCATTCAGGTCTGTTTCGTTTGTAGACGCCCCGGGGCATGAAACGCTTATGGCAACAATGCTCTCCGGCTCGGCACTGATGGACGGGGCGATGCTGGTCATATCTGCATCCGAAAAATGCCCGCAGCCACAGACCAAGGAACACCTGATGGCGCTGGAACTTGTCGGAATCAACAGGATCGTGGTCGTCCAGAATAAGATCGATGTGGTAAGCCAGAAAGAAGCGATCGAAAGCTACGAGCAGATCAAGGCATTCATCAAAGACACCATCGCCGAGCGGGCACCAATCATCCCTGTCTCCGCACAGAAGGGGATCAACGTGGGGGCGCTGGTGCAGGCACTTGACGCAGAGATCCCGGAACCCGCGCGCGACCCGAATGCAGAGCCCCTGATGCTGATTGCCCGATCATTCGATGTGAACAAACCCGGGTGCAACTGGAAAGAAGTGAAAGGCGGTGTCATCGGGGGATCCCTGATCCGGGGGATTCTTCGGGAAGATGACGACATCGAGATCCGGCCGGGAAGGCAGCTGCAGGTCGAAAACCGGATCAGGTGGGAGCCTATTACCACAAATATCATCTCGATCAACGCCGGCTCCACCAAAGTTGCAGAGGCGACACCGGGGGGCCTTCTCGGCGTCGGGACGAGACTTGATCCGGCACTCACAAAAAGCGACGCACTTGCCGGGCAGGTTGCCGGTCACCCCGGTAAGCTACCGCCTGTCTGGGACCGGATCAAGTGCCGCGTTACCCTGATGGAGCGTGTTGTGGGAGCGACCAGCGAGCTCGCGATCGAACCGCTCAAACACAACGAACCGCTGATGCTGTCGGTGGGAACCGCGGTAACCGTAGGCATTGTCACCAACACAAAGAAAGACGCTGTTGAGATTGCACTGAAGCGACCGGTATGCGTAGAACTCGGGGCACGGATTGCAATCAGCCGGCAGGTGGGAGCACGCTGGCGCCTGATCGGCATGGGCGTTCTGGTCGAGTGAAGGTGCTCCTCGATACCAACGCACTGATGATGCCGGCACAGTTTTCCATCGACCTGTTCGATGAACTGCGCCAGCTTGTCGGTGCATTCGAACCGCTTGTGCTCGGGAGTGTCGTGGGGGAACTTACCGCCATCTCCTCCGGCAAGGGGCGGGATGCAGCGGCCGCGCGGTATGGCACAGGTATTGCACAACAATGCACAACTGTTCAGTCAGTTGAACCACAACCAAATACCGTCGATGAACAGGTGATCGACTATGCACAGAAAAATGGCTGTCTGGTGGTGACCAATGACCGGCAGTTGCGGGAGATGCTGCTTTCCCGGGGCATTGGTGTTATATCCATGAGAAAACAGAAAAGATTGGAACTGATACAGAGCCCACCCGTCTCGGTGAGAATCTCGAAAAGGTTATCTTGGATGTCCTGCAGGAGCACCTTGAGGGGAGTATTGACAAGGAGATCGGGATATTTATCTGTGTCACGAAGGTGCTTGAAGTCGGCGAAGGGGAAATTGTTCCCGGCGACGGCGGCGTCTATTACGATGTGAAGTTCGAAGCGCTGGTGCTGCGCCTTGCGCTGCAGGAAGTGATTGAGGGTGTTGTAGTGGAAACAACGAGTTTTGGTGCATTCATATCGCTTGGTCCTATCGATGCGATGCTCCACGTGAGCCAGATCTCCGATGAGTACATCAACTTCGACGAGAAGAACGCACGGCTCATCTGCCAGGAGTCCAAACGCTTCATTGGTGTGGGCGATGCCGTCCGCGCCCGCGTGGTGACCCTGAGCTTAAATGAACGCGAGCCCCGGGACAGCAAGATCGGGCTCACGATGCGTCAGGCTGGTCTTGGCACTGCACTCTGGCTCGAGGAGGACATGAACCTTGAAAAAGAGAGGGGAAAAGACAAAGAGCAGCCTGCAGGAAAGAAGGAACGGGCTGTGAAGGAACGGGCTGTGCGCAAACCGAGGGCGAAGTGAGCGATTATGCCAGGACCTGGTAAGAAGAAACAGGGGAAGGTCTGCCGGGAATGCCACCGTGTCGTTGACGGGGGGGGGTGTTCGGTCTGCGGCACTGCAAACTTAAGCGAAGACTGGTCAGGCTATCTCGTGATCATCGATCCCGAACACTCTGATGTCGCAAAAAAGATGAATATCAAACTTGCCGGCCGCTATGCACTGAAGGTCCGCTGATGCTCAGACTCCCCGAAGAGAGCCGGCATCTTTTCAAGGAGCCGTTCGGAGAGCTGGTTTCAACTATTGCAGAAATTATCCCCCGCCTTTCCCACCACATCATTTACACCGTCGGGGATGTCGTCACTTACAACCTCCAGAAACACAACATCACGGCAACTGTTTCCATTGTAGACGGGCACACCATGCGTTCCCCATGCACAAAAAATCCGCTGTTCACCGGGCGGGTTGTACGGGTGCGGAATCCTGCCGGCACGATTTCTGACGAACTGATCGCAAGCATTGATGACGCAATCGCCCACCCACCGGCAACCATAATCGTGAATGGCGAGGAGGATCTCGCTGTCATTCCCCTCGTCATCGCTGCGCCGGAGGGATCGGTCGTGCTCTATGGGCAGCCCCATAAAGGCGTTGTGTTCCGCACTGTGGACATGCAGGCAAAAGTGCAGGCACAGGAACTGCTCTCCCATTTTGTCCGTACTGATGGAGTGTAACGGAGATTATTTTTGCGTGATTGCAGTTCTCTCCCGTCTTAAGAACAGCTCCGGACAATGATCGCATTTTAAATAAGACGGTTCCCAATAATTACAGGATATCGATGGATTTTGAGATTACCAGCGATAAAAGAAACGAACTTTTATCACGACGGGAGGTCCGGTTCACGCTCCGGTATGACGGTGCAACCCCCTCGCGCATGCAGATCATCGGAAAGATCTGCGCACTCCTCAACGTCAAAGACCAGCAAGTAGTTCTGGACACGTTGAAGAGCAGATTCGGTAAGATGGAGCTTGCCGGCGAGGCGCGCATTTATGACAGCGAAGAGGGTAAAAAGAAAACCGAGCGTGCGCACCTGATGACTCGCGGCATGCCCAAACCCAAAGAGGAAGGGGCGGCGTAAGCATGGCAAAGAAGGACGCTGCTGTAAAGGGGAAGAAACGGGGGGCATTCTTTAAAATTGATGGTGGCAGGGCAATTACGACAAAGAAATACTGTCCGCGCTGCGGGCCCGGGGTAATGATGGCAGACCACAAAGACCGGACTGCCTGCGGGAAATGCGGCTATACTGAATTTAAAAAATAAGTTGTGCATGCCTAAGTTCGGGCAGGTACTCGGGATTGAAGGCACTGCATGGAACCTCAGTGCCGCAGTTTTTGATACCGATCTCATCGCCCTTGTTTCACGACCGTACAGCCCGCCGCACGGGGGCATACACCCCCGTGAGGCTGCCCAGCACCATGCGTCGGTGATGAACGATCTCATTTCATCTGTTCTAAAACATCCGGAAGCAATTACCGGTGTCGCATTCTCTCAGGGACCGGGGCTTGGGCCCTGCCTGCGGACAGTTGCCACCGCAGCCCGCTCGCTTGCGCTCGCGCTTAACGTACCGCTCATCGGAGTGAATCACTGCGTCGCCCATGTGGAGATCGGGAGGTTTGCGACCAGCTGCCGCGACCCGATTGTGCTGTATGCAAGTGGTGCGAATACACAGGTGATCGGGTACCTGAACACCAGGTACCGGATCTTCGGCGAAACCCTTGACATCGGGATCGGCAACGCCCTCGACAAATTTGCCCGGTCCAAAGGGCTCCCCCACCCGGGTGGCCCGATGATCGAGCAACATGCAGCAATGGGGACCTATACTGACCTGCCGTACACGGTCAAGGGAATGGACCTTGCCTTTTCCGGGCTGATGTCCGCGGCAAAAGAGAGCCGGGCACCGCTTGAAGATGTCTGCCATTCGTTCCAGGAGACAGCGTTTGCGATGTGCGTGGAGGTGACAGAGCGGGCGATGTCGCTTGCCGGAAAAAACGAGGCGATGCTGGTCGGAGGTGTCGGGGCAAACAGGCGGCTGCAGGAGATGCTGCGGACAATGTGCGATGACCGTGGCGCACAGTTCTATGTGCCTGAACAGAAATATCTCGGCGACAATGGTGCGATGATTGCGTATACTGGCAGGCTGATGCTGGAGAGCGGGCAGTCGCTTCCCATTGAATCATCTAAGATTAATCCCTCGTACCGTTCCGATGATGTGGAAGTGACCTGGAAAGGACCGGAACAGCTCCCCGTCCCTCATGACGGTCAATATTCTCCGGCTCGTTTTGCACGCGGTGCAGAGGCGATTATTGAATTTTCAGACGGCACTGCGGCAAAGCGCCGGCTCGTTAAACGGTACCGCGTGCCCGCACTTGACCGCCGGCTCATCGCTGAACGCACCCGCGCCGAAGCGCGGCTCATTTCTGCCGCCCGCCATGCCGGGGTGCCGACTCCTGTCATGAGCGATATTACAGCTGATACGATAGTCATGGAACAGGTAAAGGGCACCCTCCTTACACAGGACCTCTCGGTCCCGAACCTGAAAGAAGCAGGGCGGGTGGTCGGGAAACTTCACAATAATGGTATCATGCACGGCGACCTGACGACAAGCAACATGATCATGCGCAACGGGCGCTGCGTGTTGATCGACTTCGGGCTTGCACAGGTTACAGCCGAACTGGAGCAGCGGGGCGTGGATATCCACGTGCTGTTCCAGACACTTGAAAGCACCACGCCTGACTCTGCTGCCTTCAAAGCTGCGTTCTGCAAAGGGTACCGTGAGACGCTGGCAGTTGCTGACGATGTGGTTGCACGCGAGCACGAGATCGAACTCCGGGGGCGGTACCTGTGAAGATTCTGGTCGTGACAAGCAACCCGCACAAGGCACATGAAGTGGCAGTGTTCTTTGCCGGCAGGGTTGACGTCACGCATGTGATGCTCGAATGCCCCGAGTACCGGAGCAACGATGTGGGTGAGATTGCACGCGAGAAGGCGCGGTACGCGTATGGCGAGCTTGCAGCCCCGCTGATTGTTGACGATACTGCCTTTGAGATTGACGCGCTCAACGGGTTCCCAGGGCCGTATGCCGCATATGTGCTTGACGCGATTGGAAATGCCGGTATCCTCAGGCTGATGGACGGGGTACAGGACCGCAGCGCACGTTTTATTACTGCAATTGCATTTGCAGACGCAGACGGGATTTGGGTTTTCACCGGCACCATCCATGGGACCATCACGACAGCACCGCGGGGCAGGGAGGGGTTTGGCTATGACCCGATTTTTGAGTATAACGGCAAAACACTTGCAGAGATCCCGCTTGGTGAGAAGAGCAAAATCTCCCACCGCGGGCGGGCGCTTGCTGCATTCCGTGACTGGTGTTTCGAGCGCTTTGCCACGACGTCCTGACGCAAACGGTTAAGAACTTTTACATCATTTATGATAGGGCAGGAGTGTTCTTAAGATGGCAAAGTTTCCCGAGGCAGAAGCCCGTTTGCTCAATGTAAAGATCTGCATGCACTGCAACGCACGGAACGCAATCCGTGCCACCACGTGCCGCAAGTGCGGGTACAAGCACCTGCGCCCCAAGAACAAGGAAAGAAAAGTGTAAATCTCTGTCATTTTTTCTTCTTTTTTTGGGTGGAGTACCTGGTAACCATACCGGCACTTCCCAGCCGGTTAAGGCCTGCTTCCTGTATTGAACATACGGATTCTTATTTTGCTGGTTTTTCAAACAGTCGTTGTGCCGGGCATCCGATCTCTTTTTGCCTGCAATACCGACAGGCGATCTGTCCTCTTACCACCGCATTCCCAATAAAACCCAGGAGAAAGATGGCGATGATGAGCAGGAGCAGTATCCAATTGAAGTTGAGAATGAGGAGCGCTGTTCCAGCAAGAAGGGGAATCACAAATACCAGAAAATCAGGAATGATCTCTTTCCAGGTGATTGTGCGCTGACGGAAACGTTCCGCAATTCCCCTTGGAAACAACATGCAACTCAACCGGCCTTTTCCAAAGGCACAGGTTTTGCCATAATAATAGCAATCAATACAATGACCCCTCACCAGCCGTAATTCGAGGATTACTATAAAGAGTACATAAAGGACGAGCCATATGAGGCCGATCTCATACATGATAATGGCACCGGTGAGATACATTGAAATTGAAAGAAGGTTTGATGCCAGTACCATCCATACGGGATAATTTTCATATACCCGTGTTTCCTGCATGGTGTAACATGGATCCCTAGTACTAAAAAATTCTGTTCTGCAATGCGTTCCTTTCGGACGAAGGGGAATTACGCGGAATAATAGGTTACACGCTTGCCCTTCTTTGCATATTCCCCGGCAAATGTTTCGATATTCCGCTTGTACCCGATCCGGTCGGTAAACCCGAGGTCCCTGAGCTTCTGGCGCACCCGCATCACATCGGCTTCATCTGCCCAGTCCTTTGTGTATATATAGATGACTTTGCGGCTGTCCCGGGATTCGGGGTTGGGCTTTGCGGTGCTCACCTTGGTCGAGATGCCCAGCTCCCCGGCAACCGTTCCGTCCCTAACCTTATTCCACGCTGCATCCACCTGATCCGGTTCCTGGAAGATCAGCCACTTGCCCGCGTTCTCGTCCTCGATTGCTTCGGGCGGGCTGTCCGGTGCGTCCTGCACAATCCAGTACATCTGTGTGGTCTTTGACGGGATGACCCCCTCCCCGTCACGGATCATCCCGTATATTATGCCGGTTTCAGGAAACCGGAGTGCCAGCGCTTCGGCAAGCTGGGGGTATTCCCCGGCAAACCGGGAGAAGATCCCGTCAAATTCTTTCCTGAAGTCGACCCCCTGCTCCACGATGGCAAAGAGATACTTTCCCTGCTCCCGCAGACCCTTGTTCAACAGGTGCTCGAAGATCCCGTACCCGACATCTGCGAGCGCTTCAGGGTCTGCGTCTGTCATACCTATTCCTCAGGCGCTGCCCGAAAAAATAGTTTCTGATGTATCCCCTAGCCCCTGACCAGCTGCGGGATTATGACGGCAAACGAGCCGGTTTTTCGTATGCCATCGTCGAATACTTTAAAAGCGGCGTTATCGAATAAGTACCAATTATGATATGGAAACGTGACTGGGGCCTGACCGGCAGGGTCTGGCTGACGATGTTTTTACTATTTGTTGTCTACCTCGTGTTCCTTGCCGTGCTCTGGGCGCTTGGGATCAGCACCTCGTTTTTGATCCTGATCGCTGTCGGCATGGCATTCATCCAGTACTTCTTCTCCGACAGGCTGGTGCTCTGGACAACCGGCTCCCGCATTATCGAGGAGGACGAGTTCCCCGAACTGCATCAAATGATTGAGAAGCTCTGCAGGGAGGCCGACATCCCCAAACCGAAGGTTGCGATCATGCAGAGCCCGGTACCCAACGCGTTTGCAACGGGCAGGAGCCCGAAACACGCGGTGGTTGCCTGCACGGACTCGATCATGCGCCTGCTTTCCCGCGAAGAACTTGAGGCGGTTCTCGCCCATGAGCTCTCGCATGTTAAGAACCGCGACATCCTGACCATGACGGTGGCAAGCTTCATTGCCATGATTGCCTCGATCATCATGCAGAACTTCCTGTGGGGATCGATGTTCGGCAGGCGCAACTCGGAGGGCGCCGGCGCATGGATCATTGCCGGGATTGTTGCGATGATCGTATACTTCGTGGCAAACCTGCTGATCATGGCGCTCTCGCGCTACCGCGAGTTTGCTGCCGACCGGGGCAGTGCTTACATCACGAGGAACCCGCGGGCACTCATATCAGCGCTCAGCAGGATCAGCGGCAGGATGGATGCAGTCCCGGCTGAATACAAGGCAAAGGTCGAAGGTGCAAACGCCTTCTTCATCATCCCGGCACTGTCGGGAAAAAACACCTTAATGGAGCTCTTTTCCACTCACCCGGCGCTCGAAAAGCGGATCGCAAACCTCGAGCAGGTTGAGGCGGAACTGCGTGGGTACTGAGATACTGCCCTCCAATCAACACACTTTTTCCTGAAAGTTTTACAAGGCCCCCCTGTACTGCGGGATTCTGTTATGCAGTGATCCACAGCGTTATTACAGCGGGGAGAGATGTTGTCGTATGGAACGCTGGTGTGCGGGTGTATCCCTCTTCTTTATCTGTCTCTTCCTGGTGATCCCGGTTTGCGGACACGTCCCGCTCTCCGCAGGGGAGAATGACGACCTTGCAGCTGCAACCGTAATCGATCAGCCGGAGAAGTCCTACGTTGTGTACGGGCACATCCATGAGCCGGACGGTCTGGCATACTACCGGTTCAATATGAACGCCGGGCAGACACTCCATGTCTCGCTGATGGTCAACGGTAACGATGCCGCAATTCCCGATCTCGTGATCATGGGGCCGGGGATCCCGGTATCCGGCACGCCACCGGCTTCCCTCCGGATCCCACAGGGCAGTACATTGTTCGTCATTTCGGGCAGACTGCCGGAACACGCTGAGTACGAGCCCTTCACCCCATCAGCAATATACCAGGTTGCCTCGTACACGACATTGGTCCCGGCATCCGGGACCTACTATGTCGCTGTTCACACCTCACGAGGAGAGCAGGACTACAGCCTTGCCCCGGGATTCATGGAAGAGTTCAGCGCAGCAGAGTGGCTGCTGGTACCTGTCAACGTAATCGGAATCCATGTGTGGGAGGGGCAGTCCCTTGCTGTGATCCTTGCCCCGTGCATCGCGGTGGTGCTGCTCGGTATCGCGCTGCTTCTCCGGCAGCAGAGGCGGACCAAAACTTCCCGCACTGCTTTCAGCTGGCTTGCAATCACTGCGGGGCTCCTGTATCTCGGCGGTGCATCAATCACGCTCACCCAGATGGTCAGGGCGCTCTCCCAGACAGGATTTTCACCGTCAGTTGTTGTCACGCTGATCTTTGCTGCAATCCCGATCCTCCTGGGAATCTGGGCGCTCCGTACCGGGTTCTCTGCGGAATCCCCGCTTCCAATCACCCGGCGGATATCGATAGCGGTCATCGGGGGGCTCGGCCTCCTGTTCTGGGCCGGCCTGATCATCGGCCCGGTGATGATGTTTATCGCGGCGGTAATACCTTCGCGCCCGTAACCTTTCAGGCTTATTTCACAGAATCGTTTCACACCGGTCATTCCTGAACGTCACGGGCAGAGGGTAATCATTAATACTCCCGCTCGCCAAAATTGTAATCCACGACTGCATCGATGGTCTAGAGGCATGACTTAGGCCTTCCAAGCCTATAGCCCGGGTTCGATTCCCGGTCGATGCATTGTGGGCTCGTGGTCTAGCTGGCTATGACGTCGCCTTCACACGGCGAAGATCTCGAGTTCGAATCTCGACGAGCCCATGACGGTTTTTTTACGCATGGTAATAGACAGCAAACTCTATTTCCTTCCCTGTGATAGTTCCCATGGTGATATGCAGCGTTACATCATCGTCAGCATCGTCAGCGGGCTTCTTTTCGGTCTCCTTGACGGCATTATCA
>PDVH01000352.1_pt1 | contig 11765 bp, 11 predicted proteins | sample 1369781 | NCBI WGS metagenome assembly PDVH01 (sample SAMN07795378, study PRJNA414565) | Alkali sediment metagenome, whole genome shotgun sequencing project. | isolation source: glacial lake sediment | place: Bosnia and Herzegovina: Donje Bare Lake | collected 2016-06
GCTTTCGACCATCCCCAACCTTTAATCTCTTCATAGTCCTGGTCGGTATATCTCCTCCAGCTAGGTATATCTTCCTCAATCTCTCCGTCAGCATTTGTAGTCCATCCCACCTGCCCTGTTACTTCGATATAAGACCGGTAGCGATCCGAGATCGCACGTAGTTTCTCCTCCGCTCGCTTGCTTTCAGTGATGTCACGGATGATGCCTTGGTATCCAAAAATATTTCCATCAGCGGTCCTTCTCACAATCGCAGTAAGCAAGCAATCCATTTCTGTTCCATCTTTCTTTCGTAACTTTATTTCATGGTCTCTAACAAATCCCTCATGCTCTATCTTCTGCTTAAACTTCAACCGATCCTCGGGATGAACATATGTCTCCCTGGCTTGAAGGCCGATCATCTCCCCTCTGCTGTAACCGAATAGATTAAGCATCGATTGGTTAGCATCAATGATTTCTCCTTCTTGAGAAGTAGTGTAGATCGCATCTCTGGATTCCTCAAAAAGGGTGCGATATCTCTCTTCGCTCTTCCGCAGCGCCTCCTCTGTCTGCTTGCGCTCATTTTCCAATGTTTTCAATTCAGCAATTCTCTTGCGTAATTCCGCCAATTCATTTATAAGTTGCATCTCTGTCTGATTTTGATCTTTCATTTTCCAGTGTCACCCTCCTCACGCAACTTTTAGCTTTATCCAGTGAGTCGATTTTGGATAATCTCTATATCAAAAAGTGTTGCGTTCGTCAATCAGATAGTGCAAATTGCTTTAGAACATGAAAGCCGGCCACTCAAAAGACTGATTACGGTCTGCTATTGCATCATCAGGTGAGGTTGAAAAATTACAAGTGGAGGAAGAAGCCCCGCTCATCTGATTTGCCTGTAAGGAATCCATTATCTTCAATAGTAGTTACTTTTAAAAACTCTTTCTCAACGGAATGCCATAGTTCAAAATTGTACCTTTTGGTCATAAAGATTCCAGCCTGGGTTTTCCCAAAAATCTCACGTTAAAAAATGTTTTGATATTCAATAAGTTCCACGCTTAATATATTGGCATAAGCATTGCATTATTAAATTTAGTCTATAATACTGTGTAGTATTTAAATTGCCGATAAGGCCAAACCCCGAGTAATCGGGGGGCGGAAAGCCACGGGTCCCAAATGAATGGGATAGCCGAGTTGCCGAAGCAAAAGAAATTTTGCAAGACCCGTGGTCTATCTTCACCACGGGTTTTTTATTGATGGGGATTTTTTTGCAAAGGAGGGATGTTTATGAGTTTCGAAAAATCCTGCAAATTTTATGAAGATTCCAAATGTATTCTTAATGGTGGTTGTTGCGATCTCGACTGTGGCCTGACCGACCCTGAAAGGAGTAATCCTTTTTACGATGAAATTGATACATTTACTAAATGGCAAAAGGAAAAAGAACATCAAGAAGAAGGAAAATCAGGATTGAAATTAGGTTAAACCTCCATTGCTTTCCAGACCTTTAATCCCAATTCAAAAATTCTTCTCTCAAAAATTCTCACCCCATTTGTGTGATTCTCCTTCCACTTAAATCCTCTTAATCCGGCATCCTCAAGACACCCGCTCCCTGAATTTTCCCTTGCTTTAACAAGATGAGAACCCGGTTGGCTTCTTCTAATTTAAATTCTTGGATTTCAGGAATGATTGGGATTTCAGCAGCCAGAGGTAGAAATTCTTGGGCATCCTTTCGGGTAATATTGGCGACACTCTTTATTTCTTTTTCATCCCAGAGGAGTTGAGCATAGTCCAGGGGTGGAATTGGATTTCTCTTTCGAATAACTGCTAATACCAGCCTACCGCCTTTTTCCAAAACCCTCAAGGCGTGAAGCACTGTTTCCCCAACCGGAGTAAAATCAATGACACAATGGAGTTTTTTGGGAGGTTCATCTTCTGGCCTTCCTGCCCAGGAGGCTCCTAATTTTTTAGCCAGATTTTGATGTTCTTCACTTCTTGTAAAGACAAAAATATCACAACCCCAATATTTCGCTATCTGAATGACGATATGAGCAGAGGCTCCAAATCCGAAAAGTCCTAAGGTTTTGCCTTTTTTAATGCCAGAAAGGATTAAATCTCGATATCCAATAGCGCCCGCACATAAAAGTGGAGTCGCCTCAGCATCAGAAAATCTTTTAGGGATTAAATAGGCGAAGTCTTCTGAAACAACAGTGTATTGGGCGTAGCCCCCATTGGCGTGGCATCCGGTGCCTCGGAACTCTAAACACAAATTTTCATTTCCTTCTCGGCAAAAATGACACTTTCCGCAAGATGAATTGATCCAGGCAATTCCAACCCGACCTCCTAAATTAAATCTTGTTGCCCCTGGACCTAATTTTTCGACTCTTCCAACGATCTGGTGTCCCAAAACAATGGGGAGTTTTGGTAGAAGCCTCCCTTCGATTTCATCGAGTTCTGTATGGCAGACTCCACAAGCAGAAATTTTCACTAAAATTTCTTTAGGTCCGGGAGAAGGATCTGGTAAATCCGTCATCTTCAGGGGTTCTTTTTCTATTGGAGAAATTTCTTTTAGCACCATGGCCTTCATTTCTCAATCCTCCGCTGTTTCGCTCGATGAGCATATATCATACACCATTTTTTCCATTTTTGAGTAGTAAATATCACCCCTATGAAGGGTTATTGGGAAGGCCATGCATGATTATTTTGAAATTGTCTGAAATGTGAAGATTTAAAAGAGGGCGATATCTTATATTGGAAGAATAGGGAAGATCCAGAAGATCTATGTTAAAGGGCGGGGTTCAAACCCCGCCCTGAAAGTGGGAGAGCAATTAAGATTAAAAAACTTAATAAGATCTGTGATATCCTTCGATCCAAACCCTTCTATCCGCATAGTATCCTTGGGTTTGGCGATTTTCATAATGTCCTGCCACCCAACGGCCCCAATGATCATAATGGCCAGGGATCCACACTCTTTCCCAGGTGCCTGGAACCCATTCATGAGTCGTTTCCCAGTGGCCCGGAACATATTTCCGCGGTGGAGGATCATAATAAGGTTCTGGCGCTCGAGACACAAAAACTGGAGGTGGAGGGAGAAAAGCGGCGAATAGACCTCCCAAAACGAGTGCTTTCAACACACGGTGGCTTGATCCTGCCTCAGCAGGGGGAATGGTAAAAACAGAAATTAAAGCCAAAACCATGACCATCAATGCTAATTTCTTCCACATATAAGATCCCTCCTTTCGGATGTCTCTATCGTTCTTTTACTTTTTTAGACGGGGGGAAGGAAAATTTATTCAATAAAAAATGGGAAGTGAGAAATGGGAAATAAGAAACTGATATAGAGAATGGATACGCTCACATTATCTGAATAGGTTAGAAACGGGCATGGAGGGCGTAGATAACCACACCTCCACGAGTGTGTCTCGGGCCCCCGACTAAGACCGTCCTTCCGGGGAAAAGCCTGACCTGAGTGTTGAGAATCTCACTCTTGTCACGGACAACTCTTATTCTCACTTCGGCAACACCTTTATGTAGTCCCACTAAGGTGGTCTCTAAAATTATCGTCCCATCACGGGATGAGATTGAGGCAGGCTGATTAAGGGAGAGATTGAGAGTTTCGTCCCTCATGAGACGATAGGAATTAAAGCTAAAGAGAGATCCCAATTCTTTGTGGAGATCTCTCAATGAGGGGTCCACACCTGAGCCAGCATCCGAAGCATGAATTCCCCTTATACGAACCTGAACTTGGGCTGAGGCTACTGAAGTGAAAAAAAGAAAAAGAAGGGAGAAAAAAGCAATAAGGGCGATTACCCTTTTCATGACGGGGATACTTCCTCCTCCGGCTCCTCGAATAACCATATGACCGTTACATTCGTCTTTTCCAAGTCGTAGACCATCACATTATTGGTCTCACTCTCAACGTATTCTACAACAGATGCACCTGAATAGGAAGGGATTTTTTTAAAGAATATTTGGGACGTGATAAAAAGAAGGACGACAAGGGTTGCTACCGCAGGAATCCAAACCTTCTTTTTAAAAAGAGGGGAGACGTCAAGCCAGGACCGAACGGATTGCCACCACGTTAGCTTTTCATGCAAACGAATTTCCCTCTCGATTTTCTGCCATACCCAAGGAAAATCCTCTTTCTGGACAGCCTCTTCAACAGGAATTTTTATTAATGTCCTGAGTTCCTCCATAGACCTTAATGCATCCTGGCAGGCTGGACAATCCTGAAGATGACCTTCTACAAGGAGTCTTTCCTTGTCCGTGACCTCTTGGTCAAAATATTTTTCTAAAAGTTTCGATACCGAGGAACAGAAATCTTTCATCACCTTCTCACCTCTTTTTACCCGCTTTTACTAAAGCTTCGGCGGATTCTGCCCTTTTGAAACGGTGGAAGTGCCACGGCTTTGGCCGTAGAGCTCCACGTAATCCTTCAATAACTCTTGCATTCTCTTTCTGCCGTAATGAAGACGGGACATCACCGTCCCGATAGAGCACCCCATTGTTTCTGCCATCTCCTGGTATGAGAGACCTTCTACATCCCTGAAGATGAGGGCTGCCCTCTGTTCTGCAGGGAGTTTATCCATCGCCAACTTCACCCTCTCCTCCAACTCCTTTTGGAGAAGGATCCTTTCCGGTCCTTTTTCAAGGTCATCAGAAGGTTGGAAACTTCCCTCTTGGTCAAGGCTTGAAATAATTTGTTTTCCTGTCTTTCTCGCATGATCAATGGCCGTGTTCATTACCATCCGATAGAGATAAGTATAAAAATGGGACTTCCCCTTAAAATTTTTGATAGAGTGAAATAGTTTGATAAAGACTTCTTGAACAATATCAAGGGCCTCTTCCCTTTGCCTCACCACACCATAGGCAATTCTATAAACCTTCTTATTATATTTATCGAAGATCTCCTTCAATGCCTCTTGATCTCCTCGTTGACATCTGGAGATCATCTCGGTTTCTTCAAGATTCACTATCTTTCACCTTTTTAGACGATAACTGTGCCAAAATATTCAAATATTGAAATTATATTAATTATAGCTTAATTGTCCACCATTATTATTTTAATTGAAAGATGCGGAATTTCAGTATAATAATAAGCATCTTTTTCTAAGGAGTTTAACATAGAATGTTAATACAGGAGCAAAAGACACCTATGCATGGCCGATATTCCCATTGGTTCTTGCTGGTCGCCTCCATTTTCATCACTTGTTTGATCACCTCCAACATCATAGCGGTCAAGTTAGTGAATATTATTGGTTTGGTATTACCTGCGGCCATCATCATTTTCCCTATCAGCTATATTTTCGGTGATGTGCTCACTGAGGTTTATGGTTACCACCAGGCAAGGCGGGTGATCTGGCTGGGATTTTTCTGCAACTTGATTGCTGTGGTCGCCATCTGGCTTGGGCAGATCCTGCCTGCCGCCTCTTTTTGGGAAGGGCAGGCAGCCTATGAACGGATTCTGGGCTACACTCCACGATTGTTGGGGGCATCATTTCTGGCCTATCTGGTGGGAGAATTTGCTAACTCGTTTGTCATGGCCAAGATGAAAATCGCCACAAATGGACGCTGGTTATGGACCCGCACAATTGGATCGACCCTTGTCGGTCAGGGATTGGATTCTCTGGTGTTCATGACCCTGGCATTTATAGGGACGATTCCTCCGACCGTGCTCGCAGGTGCTATCGTGGTTCAGTGGCTTTCCAAATCAGCCTACGAAGCCATTATTACACCATTGACCTATGTAGTCGTGGACTTCCTTAAGAAGAGGGAAGGGTTGGATGTCTTTGACACTGACACGCGGTTTAACCCGCTTCGGTTTGGAGGATAGGTAGCCATTGAATTCAATTAAAAAGCTTGGATTAATAATCATTGGCTGGTTTTTCATTTTCTTGGGGATTCTTGGACTTTTTCTCCCTATCCTTCAGGGGATTCTATTTATTCTGATTGGTCTGGCGATCCTTTCTACTCGAAGTGAGATCATAAAGCGTTTTTTGAAACATCTTGAAGAACACTACCCCCAGCATCATGAGCGAGTAGAAATATGGAAAGGAAAGATCTGGAGATGGTTCAGAAAGGATTGATCCTAACCCAAATGCCAAAATCCAAATGCTAAATGTCAAATGAATGTCAAAGCTCAAAAGAAAAAAATTCAGCATTTAAACTTTGGATTTGATTTGACATTTGAACTTTGGAATTTGACATTTTCAATTTATGCAGCTTTACCGGAGCTTCCAAAAAGCTTCATCTTGGACTGGACAGTTTGTTTGATCGCCTCCCGGCCTGGACCCAAAATCTTTCGAGGATCGAACTCCTCGGGTTTGTTGGTGAGAACCTCCCGAATGGCGCCGATAAAACTAAGCCTTAAGTCAGTATCAATGTTGATTTTGGCAATACCCAAGGAGACCGCCTTTTGGATGGCATCGTCAGGAACCCCTTTTGCTCCGGGAAGCTTAGCACCAAATCGTTCTGCCTTCTCGAGAACAGCTTGAGGAACACCCGAGGCGCCGTGAAGCACCAATGGAATGTCCACCCTCTGTGCAATTTCTTTCAAGCGTTCGAAGTCAAGTTTTACTTCCCCTTTAAATTTATAAGCACCATGGGATGTCCCAATGGCAATAGCCAGAGCATCGACTTCTGTCTTTTTGACAAATTCCTCTGCGGCCTGTGGGTCGGTGAGAAAGGCCTCTCTTTCTGAAACAGAAACCTTATCCTCAATCCCCTTCAACCTCCCCAACTCCGCCTCTACTGAGACAGCTTTCTTTTTAGCCATCTCCACCACTTTTTTTGTAATCGCCATGTTTTCCTGAAATTCGAGGTGTGATCCATCGATCATGACAGAGGTAAAACCGTTCTCAATACAAGACCGGATGATTTCCAAATCCTTTCCATGGTCGAGGTGGAGGGACAAAGGAATCGAGGTCTGATCAGAAGCTATTCGAACCATGGAAACGATATAAGCCAACCCCGCATATTGGATGGCTCCTTCTGAAACGGCGATGATAGCAGGGGATTTCTCAGCCTCTCCTGCCGAGGCAATGGCCTGAAGGATTTCCAAATTGTTGATGTTGAAGGCTCCCACTGCATAGCCCCCCCTTTTAGCCAAATTAAGCAGTTCCTTATTGGTCCAAGCAACAATAAAATAAATAATATTTGTTTCATTCGATGCCATTCGACCTATTCTTTTTATATAGATTTTAATTGACAAAGAGAATAAAATTAGTTAACCCCGTTAATGGGAGGAGAGAGATGCCAACAAAGAAGATTAATATCGATCGATGGTTGGATAAATTGAAACGGATTGAGGAGAAAGTTGAACGACTCGCCTTGCTCTCCCAATTAAGTCAAATTCTCAACTCCACATTAGATCATAAAGAGATTCGAAGGAGGGCCATGGAGGCAGCCACTCGATTGATGAAAGCAGAGGTGGGTTCCCTTCTCCTCGTCGATGAGGAAAAACATCAACTCTATTTCGAGGTGGCTCTGGGTGAACGGGAGGAGGAAATCAAGAGAATCTTTCTCAACTTTGGAGAGGGGATTGCGGGATGGGTTGCTGAGCACGGGAAACCCCTGATTGTGAATTCCCCTGAGAAAGATCTTCGTTTTTTTAAGGGGGTGGACGAGAGGACAGAGTTTAAGACGCGAAATATCATCTGTGTTCCTGTAAAAGTCAAAGAAAAGATCATCGGGGTCTTGGAAGCGATCAATAAAAAGGGGAGAAGTAGATTTGGTAAGGAGGACCTTTCCCTTCTCACCTCCTTAGCCGATCAGGTGGCCATTGCACTCGACAACTCCCGCCTCTATCAGGAATTGGAAGAAATGTTTTTTCAAACAGCCGAGTCCCTGGCCGATGCCATTGAAAAGCGGGACCCTTATACAGGAGGACATACCCAGAGGGTCACTCTCTATAGTCAAGTCATTGCGAGGTACCTTCAGTTGAAACCTTTGGAGAGAAAATGGCTAAAAATTGCTTCTGTGCTTCATGATATTGGTAAGATTGGGGTTGAGGATGATATTCTTAAAAAACCGGAGCGGTTGAGCCCTGAGGAATTCAATATGATCAAACGCCATTCTGATATGGGGGCCGAAATCCTTGAACATATCCGGCAACTCAGAGAAATCGTTCCTGGGGTGAGATATCATCATGAGCAAGTCAACGGCAAGGGATACCCAGATGGTTTGAGAGGAGAACAAATTCCCTTCCTTGCAAAAATTGTGGCGGTCGCTGATACCTACGATGCGATGACCACAGACCGACCTTATCGGAAGGCGATGGGGAAGGAGACGGCGATCGAAGAACTGAAGAGGTGTTCTGGAACACAACTAGATAAAGAAGTGGTGGAGGCTTTCATCCAGGCCTATCAGAGAGGAGAAATATAAAAAAGCAATGCGGATTGCGAATTGCGGATTGCGGAATTGGAATTTAAGAATTCGATGACTTAATAACTCAATAACTCAATTACCTATTAACCCCATGACTTATAGCCGTTGTTTGTGGAGAGCGTTGGATGTCGATTGAAGAGATACTCGAGTCCTGGAAACGTTCCCGCGCCATCTCACCCTGTATCACGGACCTTCGAATTTTTAAAAAGAGAGAAGGACAATACCGTCCTTTTCCAAAGTTCACCCACCCCATCATCAGAAAGGCTTTAAGTAAAGAAGGGATCGAGCAACTCTATTCCCATCAGGTCGAAGCCATCGAAGCGGTTCACGAGGGAAAGGATATCGTGGTGGTCAGCCCGACCGCTTCTGGGAAGACCCTTTGTTATAACCTTCCTGTGTTGAGCACAAAATTGGAGAACCCTTCTTCAAAGGCTTTTTATCTCTTTCCCACCAAAGCCCTCTCCCAAGACCAGATGTTCGAACTCCAGAGCTTCATCCAACGGATCGAAAAACCTGTCACCACTTTCACCTATGACGGAGATACTCCCCAGGATGCTCGTCAGGCGATCCGAACCCGAGGGGATATTGTGATCACGAATCCCGACATGCTTCATACGGGGATCCTCCCCCATCATACAAAATGGATGAACTTCTTTCAGAACTTGAAGTTTGTGGTGATTGATGAACTCCATACCTACCGAGGGGTCTTCGGTTCACATATGACCAATGTCCTGAGACGGTTGGATCGTATCTGCCGCTTTTATGGATCGAAACCTCAATTCATCTGTTGCTCTGCAACGATTGCCAACCCTAAGGAGTTAGCGGAAAAACTTCTCGGAAGGGATGTTTTCTTAATTGACCAAAATGGTGCCCCCTCGCCTGAGAAGATCTTCATCTTCTATAACCCACCTGTGGTCAATAAAGAATTGGGGATTCGTGGAAGCCATATTCATGCAGCCAGGCGTTTGGCCACCCCCTTTGTTGAGCAAGGGATTCAGACCATTCTCTTTGCTACCAGTCGGCTCAATGTGGAGGTCTTGACGAAATATTTAAAAGATCGCTTTGAGAAGAAGCTGGAGGATAAAGGAAAGGTCAGGGGATATCGCGGAGGCTATCTCCCAAAGATGCGAAGGGAGATTGAAAAAGGATTAAGAGAGAAGGAAGTCACAGCTGTTATTTCCACCAATGCCCTTGAACTCGGGATCGATATTGGAGATCTTGAAGTTTGCTTGATCGCAGGTTATCCCGGCACGATTGCCAGCACTTATCAGCAGGCAGGGCGGGTGGGAAGGCGATCGGAAAAGTCATTGGCGGTTCTCATCGCACGAAGCCAACCCCTGGATCAATTCATTATCGAAAACCCGGACTATTTCTTCGGACAATCGCCTGAGCATGGTTTGATCAATCCCGATAATCTCCTCATTCTACTCAGCCATATTCAGTGTGCTGCGTTTGAACTTCCTTTCAGGGATGGGGAACGCTTCGGACGTGAAGATTTGGATGAGATGTTGCGATACCTCGAAGAGAAAGGAACGCTTCATCATGTGGGACAGAACTGGTATTGGACTCAAGATGCCTATCCTGCGGAGAAGGTCAGTCTCCGGTCCGCCTCGGAAGAGAATTTTGTGGTGGTCGATACCACGAAGAAGAAAGAAGAGGTGATTGCAGAGGTTGACTTCACCGGTGCCCATACCACTCTTTATGAGGGAGCGGTCTACCTCTGTGAATCAGAAGTCTATACAGTGGAGAAGCTCGATTACCCCAACCGCAGGGCCTATGTCAAGAAGACCGAAGGGGATTACTACACCGATGCGATTGACTATACGGATGTCTCTATCCTGGAAGGATTTGAGAGAAACCAGGGAGAGGGTACGGTCTTTGAACATGGTGAGGTAAAAATTGCCACCCGCGTGGTTGGATATAAAAAGATCAAATTCTATACCCTTGAAAATTTAGGTTACGGAAAGATTGAACTTCCAGACCTTCAGTTTCATACCACCTCCTATTGGATCACTTTTAGGAGAGGTTTGTTAGAGAGACTTCCATACTCTCGTTTGGAGGTCATTGATGGAGTGTTAGGACTCGGCTATGCCCTTCATTCCATGGCAGCCCTTCACCTGATGTGCGATCCTCATGATCTCAACCGCTGTGTCGGAGACCGTGGGGCAAAGTGGTTCCTGAGACTTTCGAGGGGTTCAAAAGGGATTTACTCCTCTTTTAATGCTCCGAATGAAATTCCTCTGGAAGGGATGGCTCTCTTTGAACCGACTCTCTTCCTCTATGATAACTACCCAGGAGGAATGGGTTTCAGCCCCCAACTTTTTGATGATACACGTGTGCTTCTTGAGAAGACGATGAAGCTCATCTCCAAGTGCGAGTGTCGGTATGGCTGTCCATCCTGTGTGGGCCCGACAAAGGAGACCGGAGAAAAATCAAAAGAAGTAGCATTGGCACTTTTGAAGGAAATCCTAAAGTAGAAAAGGGTTCAAGGGGTCAAGCCTGCCTGCCGGCGGGCAGGGATTCAAGTGGGCAAGTGAAGCACTTGAACCCATGAACCCTCGAATCCTAGAACCCTCTTTTTAAGAACCATGGACCTCAAAGAACGTCTCAACCGTCTTACTTCAGTTTCCAAAAGCCAGCCAGAACAAAAATCTGAGATTCTCAGTGATCTGAGGCAGAGACTGGATCGGCTTCTTGAACCGAAAAAGACCTATCGGAAGAAAACGATCTTTCCCATCGAACAACTCGTTAAAGGGGAGGTCATTTCGACTCCTGAAGGGGAGACCTTCCTGACGAAAGAACATTTTCCTCCCCACTATCAATACGGAGAGATGACTTTAGCAGATATCCTCACCATTCCCACTTACCCCGCCCATCTTCTTTCGAGAGATGAACGGCTTAAGGAATTGGACTTCCGAAGGGCTCTCTTTCTCGATACGGAAACAACCGGTCTGACCGGAGGGACTGGAACCTTCGCCTTTATGGTGGGATTGGGTTTCTTCCAGGAGGATTGCTTTGTGGTTCATCAATTCTTCATGAGGGACTATTCTGAAGAGAGGGCTTCACTTTCTCTCCTCAAAGAAATGATTGAATCTTTTCAATTCTTAGTCACCTTCAACGGGCGGCAATATGACATCCCGTTGCTCGAGACTCGATTCATTCTCTCTCGCATCATCTCAAAGATAAGGGATATGCCCAATTTTGATCTTCTCTATCCCTCCAGGAAGATTTGGAAAGGTGCTTATGAAAACTGTCGGCTGGTCACCCTCGAATCCCAGCTTTTAGGAGTAGAGAGAACAGATGATATTCCATCTGAATGGATTCCCTATCTCTATTTTGATTATATCCAGAGCGGAGATGCACGGAAGATTCAGCAAGTTTTTTACCATAACCAGATGGATATCTTATCT
>PDVH01000353.1_pt1 | contig 11750 bp, 12 predicted proteins | sample 1369781 | NCBI WGS metagenome assembly PDVH01 (sample SAMN07795378, study PRJNA414565) | Alkali sediment metagenome, whole genome shotgun sequencing project. | isolation source: glacial lake sediment | place: Bosnia and Herzegovina: Donje Bare Lake | collected 2016-06
ACGCTGCCAGACCCTGAAAGCCCTTCTAAGATTCAAGAGGCCTCCCTGTCAGCTTAAGATAGACATCTTCAAGTGATCCGCCGTGTATTTTTTTGAGGTTCGAAGGGGAATCGATAGTCAGAATTCGTCCTGTATCCATAACGGCAACCCTGTCACAAAACTTGTCTGCCTCTTCCATATAATGGGTCGTAAGGACCAAGGTCGTGTTTTTCGATTTAAGATCATTTAGTTTATTCCAAACCATGCGACGATTGTACGGATCAAGCCCTGTTGTGGGCTCATCAAGGATGAGGATTTCCGGACAGTTTACAAGTGCCCTGGCAAGGGAAAGGCTTCGCTTCATCCCGCCTGAAAGACTCAAAATATGAGAATTCATCTTATCTGCTAATTCGACATATTCAAGGAGCTCCATTGCAAGGGGTATCGATTTCTGCTTTGGTATATCGAAATAAAGGGCGTAAATGACAAGGTTTTGCAGGACAGTTAGATCGACGTCCAAGTTGTCTTCCTGAGGCATCACCCCAATCTTGGATTTAATAAGGCTTGGTTTTGTAAGAACATCAGCACCAAAGACTTCGACACTGCCTGAACTGGGCGGCATAAAACAGTAAAGTATGCGCATGACTGTTGTTTTGCCGGCACCATTAGGACCGAGAAATCCAAAACATTCTCCTTCTTGAATCTCAAAGTCAACGTTGTTAACAGCTCTAAAGGAATTGTAGTCTTTTATAAGGTTTTTTGCTCTGATTACGTTCATAGGGCCAATCTATGAAAAAAGGGGCTTGATTGATCGTTCAGCGACCAAACCATGTGTGGCTTAGAGAGATTGGTCTGTTGATAGCGGAAAATGAATTTCAATGGCATTCACAGGGCATTCAGGGGCACAAAAGCCACATTCTTCGCACAGTTCTTCTCTTAAATGGACAATATTGTCAATTAATGTTATTGCCTGAGGGGGACAGACCTCAACACACTTCCCGCATGCAACGCAAATCTCCTTGTCAATTAACGGTATCATGAGATCACCATCCCTAAGCGATACCCATCGTGAATCGCATTATTGAGTCGTCTTGGTTGTTTGGCATCACCAATATAGTGTATTTCCTTACCATTTTTCATTGCAAATGAATCCCATGATCTGTTGGAAGTTTGAAGTGCAGCAATGAGACCATCAACATCGATACTCTTGTCTTCCCCCCGTATGTTAAGTTGAAGTGTACTACCTGAAACACCTTTAAGCACTGTACGCGTAAATATCTTGACTCCCCGTTCCTTGAGGAGACGGACATACTGCCAGAGATAGAATGGATTTACATCGCGGCCAAGTTTACCGCTCTCTTCAATAATAGTGAGTTCATAACTGCCGTTTCTCAAGAGGAAGACGGCAACACCAAGGCCAACCCCATTCCCGCCAATGATTGCAGTCTTTTTCGGAGGCTTTTTACCCTGAGAGATAATCTCATCCGGTGTGAGAAGTTTGATGGCGGAAGCAAACGGAAGCTTCCTTGTTAACGCACCAGCAGCTATTACAAGAACATCGAAGTTTTGACCAGCCAGTCGTTCTTCAGTCATGGCAATATCCGTTTGAATTATGACTCCAGCATTTTGGCATTCCTTTTGGAGAGTCTTGACTGGCCGCATAAGCTCTATGGCGCCCTCATCGACCCGTGAGGCAAGGTTGATACTGCCTCCTAGGCTGGCATTCTTCTCAAAAAGAGTGACTAGGTGTCCCTTCTTGGCAGCAACTGCAGCAAACTGCAAACCTGCTGGGCCTCCCCCGACGACGATTATTTTTTTAGGTTTGTCTGTCTTACGAAATCCATAATAACCCCATTCTGGTTCCCCTTCATGGCCGACAGTTGGTCTGACAGAACACATGATGGGCTGATGGTAATAGAGCCTCGAGAAGCAGACATTACAGGCAATACAGGGGATAATTTCATCTTCCCTGCCTTCAGCAACCTTACGTGGAAGTTCAGGGTCTGCGATCATTGGGCGGCAAGCCTCCCAAAAATCAATTGCACCTTCATCTAAAGCCTTCTCAGGGATGTCAGGCAGGAATTGACGAAAGGCCATCATAACGGGAATTTTTACAACATTTTTTACTTCTTTTGCTACATAAAGCCAATGACCCATTGGGACATCACGGGTAATGACGGATGTGGATGATTCATGCCAGCCAATGGTAACGCTAACAAAATCTGCACCTGCTTCCTCGGCAAATTTAAAGCTTTCGAGGCTTTCCTCTAAAGTATTTCCGCCACGGTCATCAAGGAGCTCAAGGCCGCAGAGCCTTATACCGACGGGAATAATGCTCCCTACTTCTGCCTTGATTCCATCCAAAATCTCCATCATGAGACGGCATCGGCTACGAATATCTCCACCGTATTCGTCGCTGCGCTTATTCGTATACCGTGATATGAAAGTTGAAATGAGATATCCAACAATTCCAGAAATTTCAATCATGTCGAAGCCGGCATCTTTTGCTCTGCGCGCCGCCTCAATATGTTCTTTGACCGAACTCTTTATCTCCTTATTTGTAATTTCTTTTGGAGTTTTAAAATATGAAAGTTTTTGCGGAACAACAGACGACATAAGGCAATAGTCAAGATCAACTCCACCTTCTCTTCCACAGTGTAAGATTTGAAGACATGAAAGGGCTCCATGTTGTTTAATTACTGAAGCAATCCGTGCAAGTCCGGGTATAAATCGATCATCGTAAATCGCCATCATTCCTTTAAAACCTTTGCCCTCACCCTTCGGATCAGGGTAGGCTCCCTGGGTTGTGACGATTCCCGCTCCACCGCGTGCCTGTGCTTCCATGTATGCAACTTCCTTGTCAGTTACAAAACCATCGCCGAAAGGAAAGTTTGTTTCAGTTGCAGCGTACTTGATTCTATTTTTTGTTACGAGTGGACCTATGTGTCCTATTGAAAAGATATGTGGATATTTTGACATACTCTCATCCTTAACAAATTTATTACTTCAACTTTTTTTGTGTGACCAAAAATTACCAAGTATCTGAGAATCAATTTCTGGCACATTAGTAACATACGAAAAGGAAAAAAGTCAACAATGTAAAGGCATTTACCTACAGAAGCTCCTGTTTATTATGAAGAAGTGTTCATTCATCGACGCCTGACATAAATCCAATTACGGATATCGTTAAAACAGGGTAAAAAGAAAGGCTTGATTGGCATTTAATTTGCTTTCATATACATTAAATTATGATTAAAATATGATACTAATCTGAAAAGTTTTGTAGTTTTCATGAATTGACGATAATATATATAATGCATGTTTTGCCGAATGATGAATGTCATTGAAATTGCTTTTTTATCTATGAAAGGATATAATTAAATTTTGAGAGGATAAGATATGTCAGTTGACCTCGGTAAAATCGGATCAATTCTAAGAGCAAAAAGAGAAGAAAAAGGGATAAGCCTGAATGAAGTATCAAATATTCTTTGCTTGAGAAAATCGTTAATTCAAGCAATTGAGTCAGGGAAATGGGATTTTCTCCCCCATGAAGTATACGTCAGGAGTTATGTTAAAGAATATGCAAACTTTCTGAAAATTTATGACGAAATTCTTCCAGAGTTAACAGAGAAAAATAATGAAATTGAACCAGATACAAAAACTGATAATCAAGTAATAGAGAAGCCCATAAGAAGATTTCGAAAAATTTCCTTTACGAATCTGCCCCGTAAGGCATTGGTTTATCCATCAATCATATTAATACTTGCTGGCTTTTATATGATCGAAAGAATGAAAAGAGATCATATCCCTGTACCGAAGATAGAGACAACAGCAGGTATTTCAGTGCAGTCGCCGTCTTCCCCTGAAAATACTGTTACCATGGAGAGTCAGGCATCACCTGTTATCTCGGAAGGTAAGAAATTAATGATTACCTGTAAAGAACGAACCTGGGTAAGCGTAGTAATTGATGACACAGAAAAAAAGGAATTCATGCTTAACGCACAAGAAATGATCATCCTCAATGCAAAGGACATGTTTGATCTCCTGATTGGAAATGCGGGGGGAGTGAAGCTGATTCTAAACGGAAAAGATACTGAATTTACTGGAAAAAGCGGTGAAGTAAAAAGGATTAAGCTTTCTTAAATTAGCCATCCACGGTTTATTCTAACCAAGTTAAAAAATCGTATCATTACGTTGTTTTGAATTTTTCTTCAGGTATTCATAGGCGAGTGGCGTTGCCATTCTCCCCCGTGTTGTTCGCTGGATATATCCCTGTTGAATGAGATATGGTTCATAGACGTCTTCAAGGGTTTCCTTGTCCTCACTCAGGCATGTTGCAAGAGAGTCTATCCCAACAGGGCCACCGCTGAATTTTTCTATAATGGTATCAAGAAGCCTTCTGTCCATTGAATCAAAACCTTTATCGTCCACATCAAGGATTTCAAAGGCCTCTGTCACACATTTCTTGTCAATGATTTCCCTTGATTTTACTTGGGCATAGTCCCTTATCCTTCTGAGGATCCGGTTTGCAATCCGCGGAGTTCCCCGGGTTCTTCGTGCAATTTCCATAGATGCATCGTTCTCGATTATAAGGCCCATAATCCTTGCAGATCGCTCAATTATTAATACAATTTCATCCTCCTTGTAGTAGTCAAGTCGCATAGTGAGGCCGAATCGGTTTCTCAATGGAGATGTCAGTTGACCTGCCCTGGTTGTAGCACCAATGAGTGTGAACCTTGGTATGTCAATTCTTAAAATCTTCGCGCCTGGGCCTTGTCCAATTAAAATATCAAGTTTATACTCTTCAAGGGCAGGATAGAGCATTTCTTCTATAGAGCGATTAAGCCTGTGTATTTCATCTATAAACAGTACTTCTCTCTCTTCAAGACTTGTTAGGATTGCTGCAAGGTCGCCAATCTTCTCAAGAATAGGACCTGAAGTAATCTTAATGCTTACATTCAGCTCATGAGCAATTACATAAGCAAGGGTTGTTTTTCCGACACCAGGAGGGCCATAAAGGAGAATGTGATCGATATTTTCACCACGGTTTTTTGCTGCCTCTATGAATATTTTAAGTCCGTATTTAACTTTTTCTTGGCCAATATAGTCAGTGAGCTTTCTGGGCCTGACATCTTTTTCATAAGGCACATCAAAATCGTACTCTGTTTTTTGCGGTGATAAAATTTCTTTTTTCATATTTTAATGAGACGTTTTAATGATTTTCTGATGAGATTTTCAAGGTTTATCGATTTATCCTCTTTCCAGGCTTCTTTGATAACATTTTCAGTCTGAGATGATGGAAAACCAAGGTTGACGAGGGCAGATTTTGCTTGTTTTGTTATTTCCGAATCGAGACCTCTTGATTCTTTGGATTCTTTCTCAATAATTCCTTTCAATTCAAAAAGGATGCGTTCAGCCATTTTTTTTCCAACTCCCGGGATACTGATGAGAGTCTCAAAATCAATCCCCTCGAGGGCAGACGATAAGTCCTTGACAGGGAGATAAGATAATATATTGAGTGAAAGCTTTGGTCCTATGCCTCTGATTTTAAGGAGTCTCTGAAAAATATCTTTCTCATCTTTTGACTGAAAGCCAAAAAGCTGAATAGCATCCTCCTTCATATATGTGTGAACATAGAGACTGACATGTTCGCCATTTTCCGGGAGGGCATAATACGTCGAAAGGGGGATCCTTAAACCGTAACCAACCCCATGGACATCCACAATAACGCTATCTATTGATTTTTCAAAAAGCTTACCTTGCAGAGACTCTATCATTTTATCCGTATCGTTGTTCAAGATTGTGTTGATTCAGGACAGCCATGGCAATTGCTAACGCATCTGCTGCATGTTCATCATTTACAGTTTCGATGTTAAGGAGTTTTGAGACCATAAAAGATACCTGTGATTTCTGAGCACCACCGTAACCCGTGATGGACTTTTTTACTTGCAAAGGGGAAAATTCCTGTATTGAAATGTTTTTCATTTTCAGGGCGAGGATAATAACTCCTTTGGCTTCGCCCATATGAAGGTGATTTTTTGGATCTTTGCCAACAAAGATAGTTTCAATACCCGCAGAATCAGGCAAGTATGATTCAACAATATTTAAGAGTTTCGTATAGATATCAAAAAGCCTTGTGGGGATATCTTTCTTGCTGGAGGTTTTTATGTTTCCGAATGCAATACCTGAATATTTATTACGGCCATTTCTTTCAATGATGCCATAGCCAGTGGCAGAAAGTCCCGGATCGATCCCAATAACTCTCATGTCATTGGCTTAGTCTTTCAATTTCCTGTGCCGAAATGTCAAAGTTCGCATAGACATTCTGCACATCATCTGAATCTTCCAAGGCTTCCATTATCTTAAGCATCGTTTCTGCATGCTTTCCTTCAAGCTTTACTGATGTCTGCGGAATCATGCTGATTTCAGCAACCATATATTTTAATCCGGTACCATCGAAGGACTTTTTAACCTTTTCAAAACTCTGCAGATCAGTAATAACCTCAATCTCATTTTCGTCTGATGTGATATCCTCTGCACCAGCTTCAAGGGCATGTTCCATAATCTTGTCCTCGTCTGCTGTTTTCTTATCAAAGGTGATAAACCCTTTCTTGTGGAAAAGCCACGAGACGCTGCCGGGCTCTGCAAGATTACCGTTGAGCCTTGAAAGGATATGTCGAACATCAGCAGTAGTTCTTTTGTTATTGTCAGTCAAAGCTTCAATCAGTATTGCTACGCCGCCAGGCCCGTAACCTTCATAGATATGTTCTTCATAATTCTCTCCACCTTCGCCGACACTTGTGCCCTTTTTAATTGCTTTTTCAATATTGTCCTTAGGCATATTTTCGGTTTTGGCTTGTGCAATTGCAACTCTCAGTCTTGAGTTGGCTTCGGGGTCTCCACCACCTATTCGAGCAGCTGTTGTGATTTCCCTGATGAGCTTTGTAAATATCTTTCCTCTTTTTGCATCAGCCGCACCTTTCTTGTGCTTGATTGAACTCCATTTACTATGCCCGGACATTGGACCCCCTGAGAGTTGAATGGTGGGCGATATTGGATTCGAACCAACGACCTCTGGTATGTGAGACCAGCGCTCTAACCATCTGAGCTAATCGCCCTTTGTTTTATTATTATAGTATAATAACAAAAAAGTCAATATAAACGCTGATATGAATTCTGTTTCAATTCCTTGAGTAATTGTTTATATTTTGGCATGTTTGTTTTTGGTCCGGTACCCTCAAGAAGACTCGGTTTTTCTTTAGGTGTAGACATTATTCCTCGCAAATACTGCAACTTTGATTGTATCTACTGTCAAATTGGAAAGACAACACGCAAGAATGTTACAAGAAAAAAGTTTTTTGAAGTAGAAGAAGTAGTAAAGGAAATTGTCGATACGATACAATTTGCTGAAAAGGTTGATTTTGTGACCTTTTCAGGTTCAGGAGAGCCTACATTAAATGAAAATCTTGGTGCTATGATCAAAGAAGTTAAAAAAAGTGTAAACACACCTATAGCGGTTATTACAAACAGCTCTTCTCTATGGATTGAAGAGGTCAGAAATGATTTGTTTAACGCGGACGTTGTATTACCGTCTCTAGATGCAGCGAGTGATGAGGTGTTCAAAAGTATTAACAGGCCTCAAGCCAACTTGGAATTGACGTTCATCATCGAAGGTATCAAAAGTTTAAAAAAGAATTATAAAGGAAGAATATGGCTCGAAATCATGCTGATCAAGGGTGTGAATGACACTCCTGATGAATTACAGAAACTCCGTTTTATACTGAATGATTTAAAAGTAGACAAAATTCATCTCAATACCGTGACTAGACCACCAAGCGAAAAAAATGCAGGTCCGTTAAACAGGAAAGAACTCGAAAAGATAAAGAAATTTTTCGGGGACTATTGTGAAATTATTTCTTCATTCGAAAAAAATGGCGTCCACAAAGAACAGGAAGGCTGGGCTAGAACACTTGTTGACATTTTGAAGAGAAGGTCACTAACTATTCAGGATATCATCAGGATAACCGGTACATCGTCTTTTCGGATTCACGAAGAACTTGATACTATGGAAAAGAAAGGTTCGATAAAAGCATATCGTTTGGGCAACGATATCTATTATACCGCTGTTGATTAACAGAATCAGAATCTAAGGGAACAATATGTTGTAGCATTTATAGTTGACAAACCATTTCGCGAGAATTTACTATAACTCTTAATTCAGGAGGTCCATATGATAAGTCCGAAAGAATGGTTCATAGAAAAGATGATGGAAAGGACCGTAAAGGCTCTTTCATCGAACTATTTTGATGCGCATTCATTCACGAATAGAGAATCGCTAATCAACTCTATAATGCAATATGCTACCCCTGGTTCGAAGATAGGTATTGGCGGCTCGTTAAGTGTGAGAGGAATAGGGCTTATAGAGAGGCTATCCGATCAGAACACTCAGGTTTTGGACCATTGGAAGCAGGGATTGACCAAGGAAGAAATCAGTGCCATAAGACTTTCTCAGTTGACGTGTGATCTTAAAGGGTGACATCGTTAATATTGATGGTTTTGGTAATAGGGTAAATGCCATGACCTTCGGACCGAAAAAGGTTATCATTATAGCTGGTTACAACAAAATTGTTCCCGATGTTAATTCAGCATTAGACCGTATCAAGAGGGTTGCTGCACCTCTAAATGCCAAGAGGTTGGGCCTTCCGTTACCTTGTGCAGAAACAGGATATTGCCATGACTGTAAAACTGAAGCTAGAATTTGCAGGGTTACATCAATTATCCAGAGAAGACCAAGTGGAACAGACGTATCTGTTTATTTAATTAACGAAGAACTGGGTCTATAAGTGGGGAGACAAATGAAAATTCACAGAGCAATTATAAGCGTGTCTGACAAGGCTAATCTTTCTGAACTAGCTTTTTGTCTCAAAAAATATAATGTAGAAATTCTCTCTACCGGCGGTACAAAGAAATACCTCGATGGAATAGGCGTAAATCCTGTCGAAGTTAGTGCATATACAGGTTTTCCTGAAATCATGGATGGAAGAGTAAAGACTCTTCATCCAAAGGTACATGGTGGCATACTAAATATTCGAGATAATACTGAACACCAGATGGCGATGCAAGTCCACGACATAAAGCATATAGACATGATCGTCGTTAACCTGTATCCGTTTAAGGAGGTAATAAGTAAAGGCTGCACTTTTGAAGACGCAATAGAAAACATTGATATTGGGGGGCCTTCGATGATAAGAGCGGCCGCCAAAAACTTTAAATATGTTACAGTTGTTGTTGATCCGGTTGATTATCCAAAAGTTATTGAGAACATGAAAGCAAACAATGGCGAAACAACCGAAGACCTACGATTTTATCTTGCCAAGAAAGTTTTTTTTCTAACTTCAGATTATGACACTGCGATTTACACTTATTTGTCTGAAATAAAACTTGAAAGGGATAAATGATGAAAGTACTTATAATTGGTGGAGGGGGTAGGGAACACGCGTTAGCTTGGAAAATATCACAATCCAAGGACGTGGAATCGATTTTCTGTATTCCCGGCAATGGTGGCATTTCTGAGATTGCAGAATGTGTGGATAAAGACCTTAACGACATGGATGGACTTGCTCGGTTCGCTAGACAAGAACGGATAGACACAGTCATAGTTGGCCCGGAAAATCCTCTGGCAATGGGTATAGTAGATTATTTTGAGGGGCAGCATATTCCAATATTCGGGCCAAGAAAAAAAGGAGCACTAATCGAGGCCAGTAAAGTGTTTGCGAAAGAATTAATGGACAAATATAACATACCGACTGCATCTTTCCAGATTTTTCGTAATTACAAAGATGCCGATGACTATGTAAATAAGATTGAAGCTCCATTCGTAATCAAGGCAGATGGCCTCTGTGCCGGAAAAGGTGCTTATGTTATAAAAAGCAAGGATGAAGGCAAGGCAGTTTTGAAAGATGTTATGGTGAACATGATTCATGGTAATGCTGGTGAAAGTATCATCATAGAAGAATTTCTCCCGGGAGTAGAAGCTTCATACCTTGCATTCACTGACGGAAGGCTAATCCTGCCCATGCTTCCTTCCCAAGACCACAAACCACTGCTTGATGGTGACAGGGGACCGAATACTGGAGGAATGGGAGCTTATACACCGGGTGTTCTTTACGGTGGCCTCATGATAATGGGTGATAATAAACCTTATGTGATTGAGTTCAATGCGCGCCTCGGTGATCCTGAGACTCAGCCCATCCTGTTTAAGATGGAAAGTGATATTATGCCTATTCTCCAGGCATGCATCGAAGGAAAGCTTGATAAATCTATGACCATTGGATGGAGGGAGGGCGTTTCAGTATGTGTTGTGCTTGCATCCAGAGGCTATCCTGACAAAACCGAAAAAGGGTTGATTATAAAAGGTTTAGATGATCTCAAAGGTGACAAAGACGTCATGGTTTTTCATTCCGGGACAAAGAAGGTAGGTAACGACTTTTATACGTCAGGAGGACGAGTACTCGGCGTTACGGCAATCGGAAAAACGTATAGTGATGCCACACAGAAGGTTTATGATGCCGTTTCGTGTATAGAATTCGAGGGCATGCAGTACCGAAGGGATATTGGCTCAAAGGCTCTTTCGTATTTTGCACAAAAATAGACGTGAACAAAAAAGATTGAATACTAATAAATAGTTTGGGGGGGTAGTCATGAATAGAGAATACAATGTAGCTTTATTACCTGGTGACGGAACAGGTCCAGAAGTTTTGGCTGAAGGCATAAAGGTTGTTCAGGCTGCTTGCCAAAAATTTGGATTCACAATGAAATTCACTGAGTATGATCTCGGTGGAGAGCGATATAAGAGAACAGGCGAGGTTCTTCCGGACAGTGTTGTAAAGGAATTGAGACAGCACGATGCCATTTATCTTGGAGCAATTGGTCATCCTGATGTTAAGCCAGGTATTCTTGAAAAGGGCATTCTTCTTCGTCTCCGATTTGAACTTGATCAATACATCAACCTAAGACCAGTAAAGCTCTACGAAGGGGTTGATACACCACTTAAGAACAAAGGGCCGAAGGAGATCGATTTTATTGTAGTACGGGAAAACACTGAGGGGTTGTATGCTGGTGCTGGAGGTGTTCTTAAAAAAGGAACGCAAGACGAGATAGCAACCCAGGAATCGATCAATACACGAAAGGGAGTTGAAAGATGCCTTCGTTTTGCCTTTCAGTATACGCAAAAGAGAAACAAATCAAAAAAGCTGACACTCTGCGGTAAAACAAACGTGCTGACGTATGCATTTGATCTATGGGAAAGGGCATTCTACGAAGTCGCAAAAGAATACCCCGATATTTCTACTGATTATGCCCATGTGGATGCAACCTGTATGTGGATGGTAAAAAATCCAGAGTGGTTCGACGTCATCGTAACTGATAATATGTTTGGCGATATCATTACTGACCTTGGTGCCATGATACAGGGAGGACTTGGTATTGCTGCGGGCGGCAATATAAATCCTGAAGGTGTTTCTATGTTCGAACCTATGGGGGGGTCTGCTCCAAAGTACACAGGAAAAAATGTGATAAATCCTCTTGCAGCAATACTAGCCGGTGGCATGATGCTTGAGTTCCTTGACCAACAACCTGCCGCAGATTCCGTAGAAAAAGCTGTTCAAAAGGCACTAAAAGAGGATATAAAATCACTGGACGCTGGCAAAATGGGAATGGGTACGAGAGAATTGGGTGACCTGATAGTTAGAAATATACTTGCTGGATAAATT
>PDVH01000354.1_pt1 | contig 11734 bp, 8 predicted proteins | sample 1369781 | NCBI WGS metagenome assembly PDVH01 (sample SAMN07795378, study PRJNA414565) | Alkali sediment metagenome, whole genome shotgun sequencing project. | isolation source: glacial lake sediment | place: Bosnia and Herzegovina: Donje Bare Lake | collected 2016-06
ATCCTCTGGGCGTTCTCGAGTTTCTTCATGACGTCCTTATCGATCACCTTGGCCGAGCCACTGGTGATCTTTATCATCTCTTCTTTCTGCTTGAGCGCCATCTGCGCTTCTGAGAGCTTTGTCTGCAGATCGAGGACAAGCGAATTCGCCTCCTGCTCCCTCTTGGTGGATTCGGTGAATTTCTGGGCTAGCTCTGGGTCCACTGGCGGCGCACTTCCTATCGCTCCAGCGAGGAGGACACCGCGGCTGAGTGCTTCCTCCTTTGAGAGCAGTTGTTTCTTCATCGCATTCAGCTGGGCATCCCTCTCTGCGAGAGCCATCTGCTGTTTCTTGAGCTCCTGCGCCTCCGGCGGGAGCTCCATTATGGAGGATTCTATCTTGTCTTTGAGTACTGAAGCAACTTCCTCGAGCTGCATGATCTTGAGTTCGAGGTTTTCTCGGTTGGCCATCTCGGACGCGAGTTTGTCGGTGATGGTTCTCTGGTCGGTTTCCGACCCCTGCTGGTTCTTGATGAACTTGATTACCGCGATGCTCCCCCGCTTCACGTTCTCCAGCTCTTCCTCAAGCTGTCTGGTGTTCGTTCGTTCAACCTCGAGGTCCGCTCTCGCTTTCGCGAGTTCCTCGATGGTCGCCTCGGGGTCGAACTCCCCGGACTCGAACGCCCGGAGCTTCTCTCGAAAGGTCTCTCTCAGCTGGATGAGTTCGGCCTCTCTCGCAAGAAGTTCGTTCGGGCCTATCTGATCCTGCTGGGAGGGCTCCACAGACCTCGTCTCTTCGAGCCAGGTGTTCACATCCTCTTCTTGTCCGGATAGCCAACGGGCGAGTGAATCGTCGCGAGGCATTTCCTTCCTTGCAACGGCAGCCATCGGTTGCGTCCGTTCTTCTCCTGACAACCACTCGTTCAACCCCTCGTCCTCTCCTGACAACCAGTCGGCGAGAGGGGAGCCTCCGGGGCTGGGTGCCAATTGATTCGCGCCCTCGATGATCTTGGCAGCTAGTTTCTCCCCTATGCCTTTGACGGATGAGAGTTCCTCCACAGTTGCCTTTTGGAGTTCCTTGAGGGAGCGATAGCCTGCTTGGCGGAGAACCTCAGCCTTCGCCTCTCCGACACCTGGCACGAGCCTGAGCTCTTCGAGCTCCTTGTCATCTGCCTTCTCTTCTTTTGGTTTCTCCTCCACTTTGTCGGGAAGAAGGCTGCTGTAGCAGTGGTTGCACTTCGTCGAACCTTTCGGTGATTCGTACCCGCAAATGGGGCAGGCGATGGTGTTCGGAGGCTCCTCTTCGCTTGGCATTGCCTCTCCTGAATGGGACTTAGCGGGGGAGTACAGGATATGAATAAGCCGATTGCGCTGAATCTATCGCTTACTGTCTACATCCCGTCCTGTTCTAAATAGACGGATTGGAATATTTATACTTACCCGCGAGGGAATCGGTCCTGGATATGACTCCTCTGCATAGCTTATTATCAGGCTTGGTTGCGACGAATCCGCAGCAGACGATTGACAGGCCGTGCCGGGCAAATTGCCGAGGCACGTCCGAATTCGTCAAAAGGAACAACTACTCTGTCAAGCATTCTCTACCCCAACGGACATGACTGAAAAGGATGAGCCCAGGAAGGACAAGACGAAGAAGAAGGAAGAGCGCATAGGAGTGTACGTCTGCCACTGCGGCACGAACATCGCCGGCACAGTCGACTGCAAATCCGTCTCAGAGTACGCTCAGGGCCTGGAGGGAGTTGTCGTCAGCAGGGACAACACATACACCTGTTCTGAACCTGGTCAGAACCAGATCGTCGAGGACATCAAGAAGTACAATCTGACCAAGGTCGTCGTCGCCTCCTGTTCTCCGAAGATGCACGAGAAGACCTTCAGGAAGTCCATTGAGGACGCTGGCCTGAATCCATATTCTCTGGAAATGATAAACCTCAGAGAACAGTGCTCCTGGGTGCACAAGGACAAGATCGAGGGCACGAAGAAGGCGAAGGACCTGGTCAAAGGCGGCGTGTTCAGGGCGGCTCAGTTAGAGGCCCTGTATCCACAGGAGATGACGATGTCTAAGGATGTCCTCGTCATAGGAGGAGGGATCGCCGGCATCTCAGCTGCCTTGCAGCTTGCGAACTCAGGGTACAAGGTCTATATGGTGGAGAGGCAACCGAGCATAGGAGGCAGGATGGCCCAGCTGAGCAAGACTTTCCCAACGCTCGACTGCGCGCCATGCATCTTGAGCCCTCGCATGGTCGACGTTGCCGCCAACCCGAATATCGCTCTCTACACTGGCGCTGAGGTAGTCGACCTGGCCGGCACCCCCGGGAACTACAGGGTCAAGGTCAAGATTGGTCCAAGAGGAGTCGATCCGAAGAAGTGCATCGGCTGTGCGAAGTGCGAGAAGGTCTGCCCTGTGAAGACGCCCAACGAGTTCGAGGAGTGTCTGTACGAGCGGAAGGCGATATACAAACCATTCCCGCAGGCGGTCCCTGCATCCTATGTCGTGGACTTCGAGAAGTGCAAGAAGTGCGGTGCGTGCCTCAAGGTCTGCTCTGCGCACGCGATCGACATGGAAGAGAAGGAACGCTTCCAGGAGTTCGATGTTGGTGCGGTCATAATGGCAACTGGCTTCGACATGTTTGACGTGAAGAAGCTGAAGGAGTACGAGACTTCGCTCCCAGATGTGATCACGGCCACGCAGATGGAGCGCCTCATGATCAACGAGTGCGGCGCCGGCATGGTCCTCAAGCGCAAGGCTGACGGTAATAGAGTGAAGAAGGTCGCCTATGTACTCTGCGCTGGTTCGAGGACCCGCAAGGTCGGAGTCCCCTACTGCAGCAAGATCTGCTGCAACTACGCCATCAAGCAGTCTGTGATACTCAGGAAGACCTTCCCGTACATGCAGGTCTACATCTACTACATAGATGTCCGTGCCGCCGGTCGAGGATTCGAAGAGTTCTACGTCCGTTCTCAGGAGGAGTACGGAGTCAAGTTCATCCACGGCAAGGTCTCGGACATACAGAAAGGAAACAACGGCATCTTGGTCCGTGCCGAGGATGTCACTCTTGGCGAGATCATCGAGAACGAGTTCGACATGGTGGTCCTATGCACCGCGATGCTCCCATCAAAGGGGACTGCTGAGCTAGCGAAGCTCCTGAAGGTCCCGCTGGGTGAAGATGGCTTCATATCGGAGAAGCATCCGAAGCTGGACCCCGTCTCTACGCACAGGTCAGGCATACTCGCTGCAGGAGTGACTCTCGGGCCGAAGGACGTCAGGGACACCGTCCTGGATGGCCGGAGCACGGCGGCGCAAGCTATCGAGTTCCTCGGGACGGGGAAGATGTTGATCGATCCAGTCAAGGCCATCGTGACAGACGGGATGAAATGCGCCAAATGGAAAGCATGCGAGGCGATCTGCCCCGTCAGAGCCATCAGTGTGGATGAGTTCCCGAGGGTCGATACCATAGCCTGCATAGGCTGTGGGGCGTGCGTCTCTGAATGTCCTGAGAAGGTCTTCGAGCTCGCACATTACACGGATTCTCAGGTCGATGCCGAAATCAAAGGTATTCTCGACGAAACCTCGGCTGACCCGAGAATCATTGGCTTCTTCGGTGATGTACTGGCCTATGTTGCGGCTGACACAGCTGGAACTGCTAGACTCGAGTATCCGTCTTCAATCAGGATAATGCGTGTCCCCTCAGCGGCTAGGATCGGGAGGAGGGAGATACTTGAGGCCTTTGCGCACGGAGCTGACGGCGTCTTGCTCTCGGATGAGGAAGGAGGCGAGATCGCACACATCGTCGAAGCGAGGCTGAAAGTCCTGGCTCCAGAGCTGGACGCGCTAGGTCTCGGCAAGGATAGGGTGACATTCGTCCCCATGCTCCTACCCGTCTACAAAGTCCTCCCAAAGTACGTCGATACTTTCGACAAGAAAATCAAGCAACTGGGAAAGGTCCCGAAGGAAGTCCGCATGAAGGCGCTCGATGCCAGCAAGAAGAAGCTCGATCCGGTATTCGGCCCGAAGAGTTCTATGGCAGAAGGCCGACCCTCGCACGCGGGTCACTGACGCGCGCGCTCGCGCATTTCTTGTGGGAGCATGCCTTTGTAAAGATATTTATATCGAAAGGGTCAATTAGAATCGTTATCTTGCGCCTGGCATCACAAGGGATTCAAGATGGAAAAACGCGTACTCGTGAAGATAAACAAGGACAAGACTGAACTCACGCTACGCGAAGTCCTGGAGAAAATCAAGGAGCTGCAGGAGAAGAATCCCGACATGGATGTCTTTTTCGATGGGGACCAGTATGCCATCTGCGGCCGCGCGCGAAAAGCTCCAGAATAGGGATAACTCTTAGCCAACATACGTTGATGGCGCCTCGGAGTCATCATGCCGGGACGAGTGACGATCGGTCTATTCAACTCTTACGACCCCGTGAAATTCCACGAGTCGCACAGGCGGGCGCTGGCGAGGGCTGGTCCTCTGGCACTAGCCTTCGACTGCAACCTGGCTACCTTCGGTTTTCCGTATGATAAGGAGCTAGCCACGCCGGTGGAGATAGCGAACTGGGTGGCGACAACAACTAGCATCGGCGAGAGCGGCAGCTACCTGATCGAACTAGCGCAGAAGGGTCGGTTCTCTTTCTTCGACTTCCCAAAGAAGGGGTTTCCCCCGCAGCTGGGCGAGGCGGTGATTACTACGCGGAAGCCCTTGCCATCGAAAAGCGTGTCCGCCTCGGACGTCAGAACACTTGTCAGATCTGGAAAATCGGTGCTTCTCCTGTTCGGACTTGGCCCTCGCGGTCTTACCAAGGAGATGTTCGATATCAGCCATAAGCATCTAGACATAACCGGGCGGGGTTTGTCTCTCGAGACATGCACTGCCCTCGGGGCTGTGGTCGCGTCTTTGCTCAGCAAGTGATTCTTGATCGCAGAGGCCAGGTTAGTATCTCGAGTATCTCAGACCAAGTTCGGGAACGGTTACGCTGTCGGATCTCACGGCGTGACCGACTACTTTCGCACCCCTGCCAGCTGCCTTGGCTATTGAATCGGCCTCCTTATGCGGCGCAACGAGGCAATAGCCCATGCCCATGTTGAAGGTCTGATGCATCTCCTCGTCGGTGACGTTGCCCAGCTCCTGCATCACCTTGAATATCGCATTTTGCTTCAACGGGTTATCGATCACGAACCCTATTCCTCTCTTGAGCCTGATGAGGTTCCTGAGGCCTCCGCCAGTGATGTTCGCCATCCCGTGAATGTCGAACTTGCCAACCAGCTTCAGGACTTGTTTGACATATATCGTCGTGGGCTCGAGCAACTCCAGACCGACGGATCGGCCGAGGCCCTTTACCTTCTCCTTGTAGCCGATGCCATTCTGCTCGAGGATCTTCCTCGCGAGCGTCAGCCCGTTGGAGTGTATGCCTGAGCTGGGGAGGCCTATGAGCGCATCTCCAGGCGATATCTTGTCGCCGGCTATGATCTCCTTCTTCTTCACCATCCCGAGGCAAGTGCCTGCGAGGTCGAACCCCTTGACGAGCTCAGGTAGTACGGCAATCTCCCCTCCCACGATGGTCATGTTGGACAACGCCGCGCCTGCTTCGAGGCCCTTGCCCACCTCAGAAGTCACCCTCTCGTCGGGCTTGTCGATGGCGATGTAGTCCACAAACGCGATTGGCTCCGAGCCCACGCAAATGGTGTCGTTCACATTCATCGCGATGCAATCGATGCCGATGGTGTCCCACTTCTCCATCGCGTCGGCCACGAGCAGTTTCGTTCCGACGCCGTCAGTGCACAGGGTCAGCGCGTAGTCGCCAAAGTCTATCAATCCTGTGAAATGACCTGGCAGGTCGATCGGCTTGCCGAAGCCCTTTCTCCTGTACTTCAGGTGCTCCACAAGCGCCGCGATGCTGCTGGACTTCTTGTCTATGTCAACTCCAGCCTTCGCGTAGGTCATCCTCTTCGGCATGTTGCTCACTGCGACTGGGCGATTGCATCTTCTGCCTAAACCTTTTTCGTAAACGCGTGGCAAAACAATATGTCGGTGCATGGGATTCACAGTTGACGTGACCAAGCAGTGGAATGTCCAGAGGCGCCGGGACAAATACTACAGAAAGGCGAAGAAAGAGCACTACCGGAGCCGCGCGGTCTACAAGTTGAAGCAGATCGACTTCAAGTTCGACCTCATCGCGCCGGGCAACACGATAGTCGACCTGGGCGCGTCGCCAGGAGGCTGGTCACAGGTCGCTGCCGAACTGGTCGGGCCTGAGGGCAAGGTCATTGCGATGGATCTCGAAAGGATGAGCCCAATCGAACGCGTCACATTCATCCGAGGCGACATAAGGAAGGATTCCGTCGTGGCGCGTCTTCTGGAAGTCATCCCAGACGGTGCGAATGTGGTGATATCGGACATGTCACCTGACATAAGCGGCAACTATCCATACGATCACGCGCGCTCGATCGAGCTCTGCGAGCACGCCTTGAACTTCGCGACGAAGGTTCTCAAAGAAGGTGGCAACCTGGTCGTGAAGATGTTCTACGGTGACATGAGCAAGGGCTATGTGAACCAGGTCAAGAACCACTTCGACGAGGTGCACGTGCACCATCCGAAGGCTTCTAGGTCGACGAGTTCGGAACTCTATGTCGTCGGGCTCGATTTCCTCGGCAGGCTCGATTAGTCCCAGAACCTCTTCGTCCTGGCGTACATTATCTCGGCTGCCAGGATGTCCCTCAGAAACTCGTCTTCCTCGATCTGATACCTTGCCAGTATTCTGGCAGCCGTGTCGGGGCCGACTCCTCTGCCAACGAGTGCAAGAACGGCCTTCTTCCCGTGTGCCATGACGAGGTTTGCGTTCTTGTAGATCCTTTTGAGCTCCTTCCGCTGCTCTTCATTAGAGGCACCCTTCTTGAGGACGCTGATCTCCGATTTGGCATACGGCTGTATTGCAGCCATCAACACGCCCCCGCACTTGGTGCACTTCATCTTCTCCGGGAGCTGCGCGACTGCCGCTCTCCTCTGCGTCCGGCAGTTCATACAGACCATCACCACATCCTCTTTCAGGAGCCGCTCCTTGAGCGCGTTGAGCACCGCCCTGTCGGCTCTCTGAGGCTGCATCAATTCTTTCCTTGTGCCGATTGCGTCCTTGCCGATGTGCGACAGAGGACCAGTCTTCAGTTCGATACTTCCATCCTGCATACGTTTCAGGACGTGGCTCGCGGTGTCGATGTCCATGTTCTCCCAGAGCGTCTTCGCCAGCGCTTCCTCGAATATGGGGCTGTGCTCGAAGACATCTACGAGCTTCGATAGGTTGAGCATCTTGTAGTCCGCGCCCTTGCTGATCGCTCCGAACTTCTTCGCAACGTGTACGAACTGCCATCTCAGGTAAGACGAGTTGCGTATCAGAAGCCTCATCAACTGGCCCAGAGACGATGTATCGGTCTCCTTGAGGACCTTCACGACATCGGCTGCCCTGACGCTGCGCGGAGTCTCCAGTACGATGGAGTAGACGTCGGTCTGCACGCCGAAGCTCTCTCCGAACCTCGCGGTCAAGAGCCCTGCGACGAGTTTCGCTATGGTCTCGTTGACCTTGGATCCGAAGCAGCAGTTGATGACGATTACCCCGTCTCCCTGTTCGATCGTCACCAACTTGTCTGTGGGCAGAGGGTGGTCCCCCTGCGTTTTGATCCAGTGTGTAAGCTCGTTCTTGGCGTTCTCGTCCCCTGGATACAGTTCAAGAGCCAGGAGCCTCCGCATGGCCCCGACCTCTTGGGCGACTTCGTACGGGACTGGTATCTCCTCTCCTACCCACGAGGGCGTGGCCGCCAGTTCACGTATTTGCTCGACCATAACCTCTTCCTCGCCCACCTCCACAACGCGCCAGGTCCGGCCTCTGGTCACGAAAGTCGAATATGGCTCTGCGTAGGTCGCGACGAAGCTCTCGTCAAGGGTGCCGATTATGCTTCTCGAGGAGACGTCGCGGATCTTGTAGGTCTTCTCGTCTGGGATCATCGAGATGTTGTCATAGAAATGCTTCATTCCAGTGGTCTTCTTCCTGAATCCGGTCTCGTCGTTCCACAGGATGTGCAACTCGGCCAGCAGCCTGAGCACATCCTCGAAGTCCGCTCTTACCAGGTTCCGGAAAGGATACGCGCGCTTGATCGTCGCATATGCCCATTCCTTGTCCACTCGTCCCTCCGTGAGGGTCATCGCCACGAGCTGGTTTGCGAGAACGCTGAGTGGATTCTCGCGGATGTTGAACTTCTCGAGCTCCTCGATCATGGCCCTCCTGGCAATCACAAGGCTCTCAGCGGTCTCGCCAGGTGTGGTCGTGATGATCTTTCCGTATGATACTTCGCCTATCCTATGACCAGACCTGCCCACCCTTTGAATCAGTCTTGTCACTTGTCTCGGCGAGTTGAACTGGATTGCGAAATCCGCAGAGCCCACGTCAATCCCCAGCTCCAGCGATGAAGTGCATATCAATGCCTTCAGCCTCTCAGCTTTGAAATCGTCCTCCATCTGGACTCGGATCTCCTTCGAGAGCGATCCGTGGTGGACGCCCACCTTGAACGATTCGTCCCAGTGGTGGTATCTCACGCCCAGGGCTTCTGCGGAATCTCTTGTGTTGACGAAGAAGAGTGTCGACCTGTGCGCCTCTATCAGCTCTCTGCACCTTTTCATGCAGGCGACGTGTTTCATGTCAGTCTGCAGCCTGCCAGCCAGATCCTTGTCCGACTCGGTCTGCTCAGGGCTCTCTACCGAAATCCTCATGTCCTTGACCGCGGACACAGTAAGCATGGACACAGTGCGCCCGACCCCTGCAAGGAAGTTCGATACTTCCGCGATTGACCCGACCGTCGCGGATAGGCCAATTCGCTGAAACTCACCAGCGATACTAACGAGCCTTTCCAGCGCCACTGAGAGCTGTGCGCCCCTTTCATCTTCAGCGAGCTCGTGGATTTCATCCACGATCACGAACTTCACGTGCGTCAGATGTTGCCGCAGGATCCTCCCGGTGAACATAATCTGGAGCGTTTCCGGGGTGGTTATCAGGATGTCCGGGGGACTCTTGGACTGCGCGGTCCTCTCCGATTGAGAGGTGTCGCCATGTCTGACCGCCACTTTGAGTTCGACTGCCTTTCCAAATTCGTTCAACCTCCTCAGAAGATCTCGGTTCAGCGCTCTGAGTGGGGTGACGTACACGCATCTTATGCCCCCCTTCTTCGAGCCGGCGAGCTTGTGCAGAACGGGCAACATCGCGGCCTCGGTCTTTTGTCTGCGGTTCCGTGGGTTCTGTGATTCCCCTTTTCGCGAGTTCCTCTCGGAGCCGCCTGTCCAGCAACTCGAACTGGTTCATAGCGGTTTCGCAGAGCCTGGCCTGCGTATAAAACCTTTCCATTGTGACACGAACCTGCTCCGGTGCACAATTGCTTTTATCCTCCCGAGCGCTTCGGCTCACTGATAGGATGGCCAAGATCAAAGCGGTCAAGGCGAGGGAGATACTCGACTCGAGGGGGAACCCAACTGTCGAGGTCGATGTTGTGCTCAGCACCGGCGTGATCGGGCGTGCATCCGTTCCATCAGGCGCATCGACTGGCGTAAGAGAATGCGTCGAGCTGAGAGACGGGGACAAGAGCAGGTTCTTCGGAAAGGGAGTCCAGAAAGCCGTTTCGAACGTCAACAGGATCATAGCGCCCAAGGTCGTCGGCATGGACCCCGAGGACCAGAGTGCGATCGACAACTTGATGATCAGGCTTGATGGGACAGAGAACAAATCCAAGCTTGGCGCGAACGCCATCCTCGGTACTTCTCTTGCCGTCGCTCATGCCGCCGCATTGGATGCCGAGCTACCCTTGTACCGCTATCTCGGGGGCGCCAAGGCGCAAGTGCTCCCTGTCCCGATGATGAACATCCTCAATGGCGGCGCCCATGCGGACAACAACCTCGATTTCCAGGAGTTCATGGTGGTGCCAGTCGGGAAGGACTTCAGAGAGTCGCTCAGACGTGGCACCGAGGTCTTCCACGCCCTGAAAGCCAATCTGAAGAAGGAGGGCCTCAGCACCTCGGTCGGTGACGAAGGCGGATTCGCACCTAGACTCGGTTCCCACGAGCATGCGCTCGAACTCGTAGTCAAGTCCGCTGAGGATGCTGGCCTGAAGCCAGGAAAAGACGTTTTCTTTGCGATGGATCCTGCCGCGAGCGAGTTCTATGTCGATGGGAAGTACGTATTCAAGAAGAGCACGATGGAATCGCTGTCTGCAGATGAGATGGTCGACCTTTACGTCGACCTATGCAAGCGTTTTCCCATTGTGTCCATCGAGGATGCGATGTCAGAAGAGGACTGGATCGGATGGAAAGGCGTCACGGCCAGACTCGGCAAGAAGATACAGCTTGTTGGCGATGACCTGTTCGTCACGAACAAGAAGATCCTCGCCAAGGGCGTGAGGCAAGGTGTGGCGAACGCAGTTCTCATAAAGGTGAACCAGATTGGAACGCTGACCGAGACCATGGAGACCGTCAAGCTCGCAGTGAGATCGCACTACGGATGCGTTCTCTCGCACCGATCAGGAGAGACGGAGGATACTTCCATAAGCGACATCAGCGTCGCGACGAACGCGGGACAGATCAAGACGGGTGCCCCTTCGAGGGGCGAGCGAACCGCGAAGTACAACCGGCTGCTGCGGATAGAAGAGGAACTGGGCAGTAAGGCCAGATTCCCTGGGAAGAAGGCCTTCGAGCGGCCTTGATCCACGCGGTTATGATTGAGACGACTCTCGGAGAAGGCGTTCTGATGCAGGATATGGCATGGTTCGCAGGTTCCAAGGGCATCGGGACTGCGGAGTTCGCTCAAGAGATGATCGCCCGACTAACATGATCTGGCTTCTGCCATCCTGGACCTGAGCCTTTCCCTGTTCCTTCGGTCTATCTTCTTCTCCGTCAGATAGCATAGCACAGAGGCCAGGATGGTGGTTCCAAGGATGACTATCAGGACTATGTTGACGATCATCTGATCGTATTCAGGCAACCAGACGCTGGTCCCGGCCAAGAGTGTCGCGGGCATAGTTGCCAATACTGCTGCGGCCAACCCTCGAGGCATCATCGCGAAAAGCGCGTCCGCATCCTCCCGTTCGAGGTCTCCGATCTTCCATGCGATGAGTGAAGTCGCCCGCCTAACGATCACGATGGCAGCGATAATGCCGAGCCCAACCGCAAGGTGGATTGGCTTGAAGGTGTCGAACTCGAATATCAGGCCGAGGTAGACATAGAAGAATGTCCTGACGAAGAACGAGATTTCGGTGTGGAACTCATGGATGTGCTCATCGGAGGAGAGTCTCAGAGTGACGGACGTTAGCCATCTCTTCACGAACCGCCTGTTCCCGATGGCAAGGCCGAACATAAGCGCGGCCACGGCCGAGGAGCTGCTTATCGGAGACTGTTCCACAGCGCCCGCAACGACGAACAGCGCTCCCTCCGTTATCATATAGGATAGTGGTTGGTTTTGCAGCTTCTGGAGAACGAATAGCCATGCGATGCCCGCAACGAAGCCAACCACCCCACCGATCACGAACTTGATCGCCAGCTCTTTCAGGATTCCGAGGATGCTGAAATCGCCGATAACGATCACGGACATGAGGGAGATCGCAATGACGATGACGAGCACGTCCGTGACGACGCTCTCCATTATCAGCATCGCTTTCGTCTCCTGGCCTATCCTCATCCTGTTCGCTATCGGGATCACAACAGCCTCGCTTGTCCC
>PDVH01000355.1_pt1 | contig 11727 bp, 10 predicted proteins | sample 1369781 | NCBI WGS metagenome assembly PDVH01 (sample SAMN07795378, study PRJNA414565) | Alkali sediment metagenome, whole genome shotgun sequencing project. | isolation source: glacial lake sediment | place: Bosnia and Herzegovina: Donje Bare Lake | collected 2016-06
GGTGATGACATCTTTTTGTGAAGGAAAACCAATTTTGTTTCGTATGAACTCAATGAACTCGGTTGGGGGTTGTGCGTCTTTTCCGGTACAAATATACCCTGCGTCCCAAGAATAAACACGGAGGTTTTTCTTAAAAACGATGTCAGTAATGCCACGAAGTCGGAACACAGGGTCGTCAAAATGTTGGACTGCGATGAGTTTTTCCCTATCTGCCTTTCCTCGTTGTGCATATGTTATATCCCCTGTTGGAAACGTCAATGCCGCTAAGTACGGTGCTTTCTCTGAAATCGCAAGCAGATAGGTGCCGGCAAGTGCTCCGTCTAATCCTTTTTTATGAGAGAGTTTCTCAAGTTTTTTTTCGTCAGAACAATACTGATGGACTTTTGAGAGTTTTTTCCGTAGTTTCTGAAAATATTTTTTGCTTTCGTCAGTACAGATAGGAAGAATTAGAAAGGGGTCTTCCTGTAATTTCTTCGCGTTTTCAATCAAGTATTTCTCTTTTGATTTTGGTGCGGTCCGTGCAAAGCTTCGAGTCATTCTTCCTTTCTTTGCCATAGCATCAGTCCATAAAAGTGAGGTGTTAAAGTATATTGTGGTAGGAATTAATATATTTCCTATTTTTCGGATATAAACAAGACTAGTGTTGATCTAATATTTTTATGACTTATTCTTTAAGCTTATCTGAACTTTATTTCTCCGGTCAAGCAAAAAATTTATATGAAACATCCTCTATAAAGATATAAATGGGGATATCATGATGAATAAGAATAACCTGCTTCTCGAGAGATTTTTCCAGGGTCATATGAAAAGTATTTCGCTGTGTCTTCTGCTTTGTTTCCTTGTCTCGTTTTTCCCACTATCAACCGCTATTGAACAATCGACTGATACGACATCACTTTATTTACAGGACTCGATGTCACAAAAAGCCGGCTGGGAACAGATAGAAAGTGGAGTGACCCAGGACCTCAACAGTGTTTTTTTCATCTGTTTGAACAGAGGAACTATCGTCGGAGATGAAGGAGTCATTCTCCGCAGTGGCGATGGAGGAAACACGTGGGTCGTACAAAATTCAGGAGTGATGGAGAACCTCTACGGTGTTTCCTACTATGGGTATAATATCATTTTAGTCGTCGGCACCAGTGGAACAATCCTTTATACTTCTAATTCCGGGACGAATTGGACTACGTTACAAACAGGTATGATGGGAACCTATTACAGCTGTCAGATGGTCAATGAGACTGTCGGTGTCGCAGTTGGTATCAATGGGATCTTCCAACCATTTTTCACACGAACCAACGATGGATGGAACACATGGGATTCCACGAGTTTTTACATCGAACATGAAAGCGTGTTTTACGAGGGACGATTGAGTGACGTATGTTTCATTAATTCCTCGGTTGGGTTTGCGACAGCGATCGTAGACGTCCCAACAGGTGGTGCGATTGTTCGGACCCTTGACGGAGGAGCATCATGGGAGACGGTGCTGTTTTATAATGAACCGCTCTACAGCATTGACTTCACCTATGAAGGCATAGGGTATGCAGTCGGTAACAATGGAAGAATCGTTCAATCACTAGATCAGGGTGCAAGTTGGCAAGAGGTAGAGAGCGGTGTGAGCATCCCCTTACATGCAGTCGATTTCCCCTCAGAAACCATTGGGACTATTGTTGGAGACAATGGACTAATTTTACGAACGGAAAATGCAGGGGTAAGTTGGACTCAGCAGATAAGTGGAACTACTACAAATCTTCTTGCTGTTCATTGTCTTACTGACATGTTCGGAATCGTTGCTGGGGAGCAAGGGAGTATCCTACGAACAAAAACAGGGGGGTACCCCGAGGATACTACACCACCTGAGACGATTTGTACTTTATCAGGAACAATGGAAGGCGGTGTCTATACAAGTGACGTACTTGTTACGCTTAATGCTTCTGACGATTTTTCAGGAGTCGCATCGACAAATTACAAACTTGACGATACTTCATGGCTCAGCTATGATCAACCGTTTTCAGTGACGCAGAATGGCGTTCACGCGCTGCGGTTTTATTCCGTTGACAATGCAGGGAATACCGAAGAAGAAAAATCCATCGAATTTACCATTCAATATCCCCCGAACTTGCAGATTTCCATCACAGGGGGTTTTGGTATAAAGATACATATTACAAATTTTGATATGACCAATATCACAAACGCATCCTGGAATCTGACGTTTGAGGGTGGAATCCTTCTTTTCGGGAAACATAAATCAGGCACAGTGGACATCAAAGCGGGTGAGGAAGTCACTCTGAATTCCCTGGTGGTCGGATTTGGTAAACCCACCGTCACCTTCTCCGTGAAAGCCTCTCAAAAAATCATTCAAGCCAGCGTCTTTTTGTTCTTCGTCCGTGTTTAGCGAAACAGAATGAATAGGAAATGCGGGATGATTCTTTGGTAATTCCTCGCTTTAGCTTTCAGAATAGTTTCCTCCGTAACATTAAAGGATAGCGAGTATGATTCTGTTCTTGTGATACCATGAAGGTGTATGATATCATCATCTCCCGAAGAAGTATCCGTCGGTTCCACCAAAAACCAGTTGATCCTGAGATTTTAAAAAAATGTGTGAACGCTGGAAGACTTGCACCTTCCGCTGCCAATCTTCAACCTCTAGAGTATTGTATTGTGGTAGATAAAACACTCTGCGCTCACCTTTTTGAAGCACTCCATTGGGCGGCCTATATTCAACCGAAATGGACTCCCTCCGAAGGATACTGAACGGCCAACCGCCTATATCATTGTGCTGGTCAAAGACACACAGAACCCCTATTATGAGCGAGACGTCGGTTTTGCTACCGAAAATATTGTTCTTGCTGCAGAAGCAGAAGGTCTTGGAAGTTGTATATTATGCAATATCGAACGGTCGAAGATTCAAGAAATATGCAACATCCCATTGACACTTGCGGTCGACTCTGTGATCGCATTAGGATTCAAAGCCGAAGTTTCCGTTGTTGAAGACCTTACGAACTCAGTGAAGTATTGGCGCGATGAAAAGAATGTCCTCCACGTTCCAAAACGGAAATTAGACGACATCATCCACCTTAACAAGTTTCAATAAAAAAAAATTGATAAACAAAACGTTAAAATCGTTCTTATACTATACCGTTCGTTATGAGAGAATACAAAATTAAAAGAGGTCACAATCGAGATCTTGATGCTCTTATAACCCAGTATTTTGGTGCAACAGGTGACATTGGAAAAGGCATGCAATTCTCGGTTGAGGGCATTGGAATGATTACCATCAGACAGGAAAAAAGTTCTCTGTTCATTGATATCGTCCCCCCCAAAACGGTGTGCGGTGATTATTCTATCATCAAGAAATGGAATGATTTTCTTCTTGATGCGACGGGGAAGGATACAAAAGAACGGAAAAAGGAGTTTGGCAAGATCTAGTAGAGAATTCGTCATATTTTTTTAAAGGGATATCGACTCTTTTCCATTCTTTCATTAAAGGGATTTTCTTCTTTCTGCTTTTTTATTTCGATCAGTTCGGGGTGTTTTTTTCATAGTCAACCAGAGAGGAATTATCCTTTTTGATATTGAATTATATTCATACTAAAATGATGATATTTACATCATAGAAAGATATTTTAATCGGCAATTGTTGTATTTCTTGGATGAAGGGGAGACGAAATTCTATAATAAACATGTATCATTGTAAAAAATGCGACATCAATTTCCTCGTACCACTGAAAATGTCAAAGCGAAATGACAGAACTGTGTTTGTCTGCCCAGAATGTAAAAGTCATGACTGGGGACATCTCTGGTAAATAGTAACGAACAACAGTTTATAAGCCATCGATGAATTCTACATTCTTAGGAGTCATGTCGAAAACAGAAAACTCAGTTCTGGCCAAACAGGTTTTCGAAGCATTATATATAGTCATTAGACGACGGACCCTTGATAGTTTTGCGATTCAAATCCTGAAAAACACGTTGGAAAAACTCGTTACAGCATTTGATTTTCTTTATCTTGTTACGATTCATGATGATTTTTTTTCTGAAGACGAAATTCAGGTGTCCTTTGATTATGACTTTGATGCCATTGATCCTACCCGTTTTGGGGAAGCAATAGAAGCGCTCATTCGTGTTATCTACCTGGAGTTGACAGAGACCACTGGCGATGACGTCGGTTTGTTTTTTATCACAGAGGTAAAACAACATCTAGGGGACTCCATTGTGGATGAAGTCCATTTTGAGCATATACAGACGGAACTGCATCAACAATATCAGACAAAAAGGCATCGTCCGTATCAACAACCGCTTCAGAACAAAGAACCTATGGAACCACAGTATACTTGGGATACTGTCTCTACGTGGAAGTATGACAACAATGTATGTCTGTTGTACGATAAACAGGGAAGGTTACTGGATAGACTGCAGCTTGATCTCATCATTGAGGAATATGTCGAGCGGGTGACTGAATCCCATCAGCAGGACCATCTCGTGTCACCAAAAACAACGATGATGAAAGTATCAGAAAAAGAGCAAGAGTTACTGGAGATGATACAGAGACATGACACCGATGTTGTCTCTGTCGTAACACTTCTTCATATATCCCGACAGAAACTTGATACGATGATCCAAAAGCTCCTCCAGTTGGAGATGTTGCAATATCTTTCGGACAACGAAGTACAACTCACGGAGAAAGGCATCCGATATCTCTCCGATGTTCATAAAAACCGATAAATTATTTTTTTACTTTCTCCCAGTCTTTCAAGAAACTCTTAATACCGGTATCTGTAAGGGGGTGTTTGATCATCTTTCTAAGGACGTCTGGTGGAATGGTCGCGATATCTGCCCCGAGTCGTGCTGATTCAATCACATGGATAGGGTGGCGTATGCTTGCGACAATGACCTCTGTTTGGATATCATAATTACAGAAAATCTCCATGATCTCCTCGATGACCCGCATGCCTTCCTGTCCATTGTCGTCTAGCCGACCGATGAACGGGCTGACGAACGTCGCCCCAGCCTTTGCTGCTAGAAGTGCCTGGTTTGCTGAAAAAATCAGGGTAACATTTGTTTTAATTCCTTCTCCGCTGAGTGTTTTGACTGCTTTAAGACCTTCGGAGGTCATCGGTATTTTAATAGCGACATTGTTACGATACTTCTGAGGTATCCTTGAGATGATTTGTTTTGCCTCGGTAACCATATCGATTGCTTTTTCGCTGATCACCTCCAGACTGATGGGGCCATTCACTAATTTGAAGATTTCATCAATGACATCTTGCAACGATCGTCCACTTTTTGCGAGAAGAGTTGGATTGGTAGTGACTCCGTCAAGAATCCCCCATGATGCGATTTCCTCAATTTCTTTTAAATCTGCGGTGTCGATAAACAGTTTCATAATGCCTCACACTATCCTCCGGTAACTGGTGATAATTGATAATGTTTTGGTTTCCATCTAAGCGTTTGAATGGAGGGAATTCTCAAAAAGAGAGATATGCATATAGATATATTTGAAAAAACAGAAACATATATATATTTAGCTATACATTACCTACTCTTGCAGGAGGGGATTCATGCCTCTAACAAGGAAGGCACGCATAGTGGGAAGCAGCCTAGTTATTACGATACCAAGTCAGCTTGCGAAAGCACATGATATCAACGACGGAGACGAACTCGAGATAATTCCGGCGGCAATCGGGGAATTCAAAATACGGAAGTTAAAAAAATAATCGTTTTTATCGACACAATCTCATGTCCCCGGATAAAAATCAATATGATCATAAAATTAAAAGCACTTTTCTTAAACCATAGTAATTGAAAGGAAAACGAAGGCGAATTTAAGAGGTGATACCAACACGAAAGAAGAAAAAATAAGACTGGAAAAAGGACAGGTGACTGGTTATTCCATCGACCTTGGAAAAGCTCCACTCCTGGTCCTTCAAGCGAAGAAAGGATACCTCATGTGCGGGTATCTGAATATGAACACTGCAAATAAACTCGGGGACATCGCAGGGAAAGTGACCGGTGTAAAAACCTTTGATGACATGCTGAAAGCATCCGTCATCGAAATATCAGAAAACGCAAAGAAAGAAGGATTACACGAAGGGATAAGCGGACAAGATTTCTTACAAAGCCTCCTCTGAGGAACAACTATGGTTTCGTTTAAAGACATTCAAGAAGCATACCATATCCTTCAACCCGTCGTCCGAAAGACGCCATTGGAAAAATCAAAAACTTTTTCCAATTTAATAAAAGCATCAGTGTACCTCAAGGAAGAGAACCTTCAGACCACCGGGTCATTCAAAATCCGCGGAGCGTATAATAAGATTTATCATCTGAACGACCAAGAAAAAAAACAAGGAGTGGTCTGCGCCTCCGCAGGGAATCATGCACAAGGAGTCGCCCATGCTTCAACCTTAATGGGAGTGAAAAGCACTGTCTATATGCCTATCTACACATCCCCGGCAAAAGTCATCGCAACAAAATCTTATGGAGCCCAGGTTGTCCTCGAAGGATCGACATACGACGATGCAGCAGAGGCAGCTATACAATTCGCAACAGAAAAAAAATTAACATTCGTCCATGCATTCAACGATGACTACGTCATCGCAGGCCAAGGAACAATAGGAATTGAGATTTTCGAAGAACTCCCGACCGTCGATGCCGTTGTCATCCCCATTGGAGGTGGAGGCCTCATCGGTGGGATTGCCCTTGCAATGAAATCCCTAAAACCATCGATCAAAATCATTGGTGTCGAAGCAGAGGGTGCTCAATCCATGAAACTGTCCCTCGAACAACATAAAATAATACCCTTACAAAACATCATGACAATTGCAGACGGTATAGCTGTGAAAACACCAAAGGAGCTAACGTTTGCCCTCGCACAACAATATGTCGATGAGATCGTCACCGTAAACGACGAAGAAATCGCCAACACCCTTTATCTATTGCTGCAGAGGACAAAACTTGTCGTCGAACCGGCAGGAGCAGTTGGACTTGCTGCCCTTTTAAGCAAAAAAATCTTATTTCCTAACAAAAATATCGTCGCAGTCCTAAGCGGTGGAAACATAAACCTCTCTTTACTCACCCAGATTATCGAACGAGGGATGATGCGTCATAAGCTCCTGGTGAAAGTCGCCATCACCGCCCTGGATAAACCACGAGTTCTCAAAGACATCCTTGCAATCCTTGCCAATGTCGGGGCGAACGTCAAATCTATAGAACACGACAGAATAACCACGGCAGTCCCCGTCGGATATGTGAAAATCATCATCACATTCCAGACCCTAGGAAAAGATCAAATCGAGATGATAAAAGGACGCTTCGACCAGAAAAAAGTACACTACCATATTATAAACTAAAAAGACTTCCACATTTATCTCCTGTTGAAAACTCAAAAAGTCTTACAATATACCAGTGGATGGCGAAGTATAGAAGAACCTATTTATAGCGTTACTTTTTACATGGCCTGAATACTATGCATAACCGGTTCTACCTTCGACTGCTCTCATCACTCTACATCTCAACATTCTTTATACGAGCCAGTTTTGGTATCATGCTTGCCACGCTCCCTATTTATTTGAACATCACCTCTGAATATATCGGGTATGGAATCGTCTCCGCTGCATCCCCACTTTTTGAGATGGGAACTGTCTTGTTTATCGGGACTGTGGTAGACCGACATGGACGAAAAATCGTCTTATTAACAGGTCTTCTAACAGCAGCTGTACTTCTCTTTACGCTCTCCATTACAAAAAACCTCTATGCAATCTTTTGTATCAATGCGGTTCATGGGATGGCAGCCGGCGCTATCCTTGTCTCCTCACTGGCGCTCCTCGCCGACTACGCGCCACAGCACAGAAGAGGACGCGAGATGGGCGCATTTGACGCGTTTAACATGCTCGGATGGATTGTTGGCTATGCCATGGGAGCCCTTTTCCTAGAATTCTTCAAAGGCGCTCTTGGGCATACTTTCCTTATCGCAGGGATGATGGCTTTGATCGGATGCATCTACTGTTTTATCAATATCACTGAACCAAAGAAACATGACGTCCTAAGCCAGAAAATCCGATTTAAAACAATTATTGATGTGCTAAGACAACGTTCGGTGCTTCTCCTAACATTACCATGGTTTATTGTCTTTATGATCATCGGAGCTGCTATGACATTCTTGACAGTCTCGACGTCCCAGGGGGGAATTTTTGCGATTTCCCCAGTGCTTCTTTCAGGCATCATCATTGGCGCAGGAGTGGTACTCATCACCACGCAGGTTATTTATGGTAGACTTTCCGATAAGTACGGTCGTTTGCCCATCATGCTAATCGGGACGGCGGGTTTTGTCGGTGTCATGACCGTCCTTGGAATCGGATATGGTTTTGCTCCAACCCCCAATGGAGAGGATGTAAAAAACAGTATCATTCGCTTCTGGCCACTTCTGGGGATTTTTGGATTTATGGCCCTTGCGTTTGGACCATCTGCACTCTCTTCGCTTGCTGATGAGGCACAGGAGACAAAACGTGGGGTGACTATGGCTGTCTATAGTATCGTCATCAGCGCCGGGATGTTTGTCGGGGTGCCTGCTGTCGCCGCGATCTTTGATCGATACGGAGGGCAGGGTGTGCTGTATTTCATGATCGGCTGCGCAATCGCAATGCTACTCCTTATGATCGCTCGCTATGCCCAATTGAGACATCAGAAATAACAAGTTCCTACATAAAATAGCAATCCGGGAAAAATAAATCGAACTGTTTAACACCCTTCACCATGCATTGTTAAGAATAGTAAAGACATCATGTTTTCCCAGTTTTTTAAATTTACCAACATCACCATAGACAACTGTTTTTTCAGCCATTTTCCCTAGACTATTTTGCTTCACCCCGACATCCCGTAGTGTTTGCGGCATGCCAAGGTGAGTAAAAAAATCCCTTGTTTTTTGTATTCCTTTCTTTGCGATGGCTCTGTCATCTGTCCCTTCTATCTGCCATACATTCGAGGCATATTCAACAAATTTAAACAGGGTATCATCGTCTAATACATAGTCCATCCAATATGGCGTCAAAATCGCCAAACCAACTCCATGGGTCACATCATCGATAGCACTTAATGCATGTTCTATTCCATGGGTTGCCCAGTCAGTCACCCGGCCATAACCAAGAAGCCCATTGAGCGCGATGCTACTAGTCCACATCAGTTGCGCCCGCGCCTCATAATTATGAGGTTCTGTCAACACAACAGGACCATATTCAATGCAAGTCTTAAGGAGGCTTTCAGCCATTCTGTTTTGCACAAAAGCATCCCTGGTCGGACTAAAATATTGTTCAAGGATATGACTAAAGATATCAACGGTTCCTGCCGCGGTCTGGTACTTTGGAACTGAGAACGTATAGGTTGGATCAAGAATCGAAAACCTTGGCCGCAGAATATCCTTATGGATAGCTAGTTTTTCTTCAGTCTGCTTATTTGAAATTACCGCATTGCCATTCATCTCAGAGCCGGTTCCAGCAAAAGTAAGAATCGTACCAACAGGCAGAGCTTGTTTCACTGAAGAATCACCTAAGACAAAAAGATCCCAAGGATCCCCCTCATGATAGAATCCAGTAGCAATCGTCTTAGCACAGTCAATAACACTACCACCCCCGACAGCCACAATACAATCAATGTCATGTTCCTTACATAGCGTAATTCCCTTTCGCACATGAGAAATTCGCGGGTTCGGTTGCACCCCTGATAACTCATAGAAGATGAATTTATTTTTCATGAAAATATCGGTCACAGAATCATATAACCCGATTTTTTTTATACTCTCCTGACCATAGACAAATAGTATTTTTTTTCCGTATTGCTTAAGCTCTTCACCGAGATGTTCAATGGAATTTCGCCCGAAAAAGATTTTTGTTGAAACCATGTAGTTGAAATTCAGCATATAAACGCCTCTGCATCAACATCAATGATATTACGAAATTTAAAGATTCGTGTAAAAAACTAGCTAATTTATGGTCTTTTGTGTCGGAAACAAAAGCCTCAGGGTGAAGAATGCAAGCGTTGTCCCAAGAAAGATACCAAGAAGCGCTGATATTTTTTCAAACACGGTCATATTAATGGAGCTTTGAACTACATATCCGCATAAAAGAATCGTTCCGGCTCCTATCACATATTTGATATGACGGTCTGTTTTTTCTGTACTGTGAATCGGAATCTTTCTCCGTATCTCCATATAATCCTGACAGTTATCACAGTACCATTTGTTATTCGCAGGGTCCAATCGCAACGCTGAGAAACACTCCGAGCAATGTGGGTGATGATAGGATGAAAGCTTTGTTTTTGTTTTCCCTATTTTTTTCCCTAATGGAGATCCCATGCTCCGTTTCAGTAATACAGGAGAGACGAGGCAACTGGTAAATATCAAGAAGAGGGTCGCAGTTCTCATTTGATTTGCGAGAAAACCAGCAGGGTCGCCAAAAATACCACGGTCTATACCTGTTGAGACAATGATGAGGGCAACACCCATCACAGGCATCATACCAATACCAACACTGATTGCCTCCCGTCGCTTGAACCCAGATATCCGCGCTCCGATCGTACTCCCCAGGAAATTTCCAAACATACCAAAGATAACAAAAACAGCACAGAATGTTAAGAGTGATTGTAACTGGTTGGACTGAAAGAGAGATAAAAAGTTAAAACTAGCCCCAACCCATACAAAAAACAATGGGACAAAAAACGCATAACCAACGGTTTTGATGTATTCAGCCAGAGTCCCCGCCTGTGGCGTTTTTTTGAAAAAGACACCGGCGATAAACGCACCAATAACCGCGGTAAGCCCCATATTTTCAGCAAACGCTGCAAATAAAAAACAAATGCCTAAGCCAATCGTTAACACAATCACAGGAGTATGACGTTTCGTATTCTTATTGGTCGAATATCGAACAATGAGATAACCTATAACAATGGTAAGGATAAAAAATAATAAAATTTGAAGGAGGAGGACAAACGAGTTACCGACTCCGAACACCAGTGCAAAAAATACCATGGCAAGGACGTCATTGACTACCAGTGCGGTTCGTAATGTTAATCCAACACGTGAGGATAATAAATCCATATCGGAAAGAATCCGAATGGCTATCGTCGTCGATGTCGCCAAAAAAATCGTACCGATTGCCATACTCTGTACAAGACTCAATTGGAACAACTGGCCTATACCGCATCCGATGAGAAACGGGATGATAATGCCAAAGACTCCAACACTTATCCCGGTCTTCCGTGTTTTTTTCAGATCACTAAGATTTGTCTCCAGTCCAACAATGAATAAAAGAAACACAACACCGATAAAGGCGATCTCTTTAAATTCGTGGGAAGTTAAATCAAGATTGAATTGAAAAACAGAAGTGCCAAAAAGAGAAAGAGATGATCCGGATAACAACCCGATACAACAAGGACCCAGAATGATTCCAGCAATGATTTCTCCAATGACACCAGGTTGTTTCATTTTTTCAAATGCAATGCTGAAAATCTTAGCAAATATAATCGCTAAAGTAATTTCAAGCAGCATAGAGCAAGCATCCCATTGCTGGTATTACGTATAGAAAACGCATATATAAAAGCATGCGATTGAGCCCTCAGAGGTTTTAAATATTCTACAATGAATTTCGTTAAAAGAGAAGATGGATGAGAACGAAAAATCAATGAAAAAATTTTATGATACGAAGGTAAAAGACATTATGCTTACTTCTAAATCTGACATTC
>PDVH01000266.1_pt2 | contig 11717 bp, 7 predicted proteins | sample 1369781 | NCBI WGS metagenome assembly PDVH01 (sample SAMN07795378, study PRJNA414565) | Alkali sediment metagenome, whole genome shotgun sequencing project. | isolation source: glacial lake sediment | place: Bosnia and Herzegovina: Donje Bare Lake | collected 2016-06
AGGAGACGATATTCAAGTCGTCCCCGTGGGGGGTGCCGTAGGCCTCGGTGATCCCATCATCGCACCAGGGCCGAATTGTGTCCTGAACACCAATCCCGTTGGAGATGATGTCGCAAAATGGGCGTTCTGCGGACCGGTGGCTGTCGCGAACTGCTTCTGGTGGTTCGACTCAAAATTCGATGACCCGACAGGATATCCCGGCGATGGCGTTGACGGCTATGCCCTTGTCCAAAAATACGGAGGCATCAGTGATGATCATCTGAAAACAAATGTTCCTCCCTTGATACAGGATCTTGCCGTGAAGATGAACACGACCACAAAAGGCACGACAAACATCACCGATTTGAAAAACGCGATACAAACCTGGCTTATCAACAAAGGATTATCCCCAGTTTTTACCGTGAATAAGTACTTCGCCCCAAACTTTTCATTTATCGAAGATGAAATTGAACGCTGTCAGGATGTGATCCTCTTGCTTGGGTTCTACAATGAGACTGGAAAGTTACCTGATCAGATGCAGATGCTCTGGAATACGAACGATAACCTTCAACCGACTCATTGGACGGATTACCAGAGTTTTGTCCCAAGTGTGAATAAACTTGATGCAATAAATATCACGTTAGTGAGCAATGGACCCGCCTGTGATGTGCAAGTGGATGTCTATAATGTCCTTGGTGGGAACCCAATTGGAACATCGATAATGAACCCAGGGTTCCTCGCAGCCCCGACCTGGGTCCAGTTCCATTTTCCCACTACAATTCCATTGAACATCGGAAACACCTATTATTTTGATGTCCATGAAGTCCCTTCCCCTGATGCGTATCATTATGAATGGTTCTATTACGCGACAAACGACAACTATCCCCCTGGTCAAGGGTGGATGAACGGGGCTCCATTTTACTATGATTGGACATTCCGAACCGAGTATTACCCTGAACAATCGCGGTTAAAAGGACATTTTGTGACCTGCGCAGGAGTCAACTCGAATCTCTCGAAAATAGCGATCAGCGACCCAGAATTGAATATTCAAAACCCAGCCGGGAATCATAATGATGCGGCGAACGTCTCTCATGATATCTACAATATCGGATACGGTTCTCCAATCCCATCGTTCCCCTACCAATGGTATTTAGTGAATTATTCCTCTGTCTACAGTTATGCTATTGTTGAGCAAGCGGTCATTGTCTGCCCACGTCCGTATAATTATCCACCCACCTTTGGGACACCGACCCCTACGAATGGCTCGACAAACAGGCCTCTGAGCTTCAGCTGGAGTATCCCGATCAATGATCCGGAGGGTGATCCATTCAGTTGGACTATCCAATGCAGCAACGGCCAGGCCAGCAGCGGTACAGGGGCGTCGAATGGGACGAAAACCCTTTCGCTCTCCGGGCTTGCCTATGCGACGACCTACAAAGTCTGGGTGAACGCAACCGATCCACCTGCGGGAAGTGGCATCTATAACAGAAAATGGTATACATTTACGACAAAGATTAGCCTGCCGCCCGTGTTTGGGACACCCACCCCTGCGAACGGGTCTACGAATAATCCTCTGAGTTTCAGCTGGAGCATCCCGATAAATGATCCTGAAGGGGACCTTTTCTCCTGGTCGATTCAATGCAGCAACGGGCAGACGAACAGCGGCACGGGAGCGACCAATGGGACGAAATCACTGAGTCTCAGTGGTCTTGGCTATTCGAAGACCTACACTATTTGGGTGAATGCGACCGATCCTGCTGGCAGTGGACTGTACACCAGACGATGGTACACTTTTTCCACCCAGGTCAACCTGCCACCTACCTTTGGATCACCAACCCCCACAAACGGCTCGACGAGCAATCCGCTCAGCTTCACTTGGAATATCCCTATCAATGACCCTGAAGGGAACACTTTCAGTTGGACGATCCAATGCAGTAATGGCCAAAGCAACAGTGGCACAGGGGCGACCAATGGAACGAAATCTCTTACGCTCTCAAGTCTTGCGTATGCGACGACGTATAAGGTTTGGGTGAATGCGACTGATCCAACAGGAAGTAATCAGTACACAAGGAGATGGTTCACATTCACCACCCAACAGCAACAAAATTCACCGCCGAACAAACCAAGTAAACCCTCTGGACCTACCTCTGGGAAATCCGGTACGGTCTATACCTATTCGACGAGTGCCTCTGATCCGAACGGTGACCAGGTGTACTATCAGTGGGATTGGGGTGACGGGACGCAGAGTAACTGGCTTGGTCCCTACAACGAAAAGTTCCTATAGTATCAAAGTCAAAGCAAAAGACACCTATGGTGCAGAGGGCAACTGGTCAGATCCCTTGACGATCACCATGCCAAAAAGTGGTCCGATACCACATACCTGGTTGATTCAGTTGCTCGAAAAGTTCTTCGAACGTTTCCCCTCTGCATTCCCGCTGTTGCGTTCGATGTTGGGATGGTGACCCACCACCCCTTTTTTCTCCTTTTTATTCAAGGGGATTGCACCCTAAAACACGATATAGATAGAGATGATGCCGAAGTATCGCAGAAATTCGTCATAAAATACCATAGGTTATAGAGATTTTACTTCCTATCCCTATTTATATGATTGTGGCGGAAAAATCAGACCGAGATTTGGATGAATTCACAAAAATAATATATATAGGAAGCACATATGCTGTATATAAGGGGAAAATTTATGAAGAAATTTACTCCACTATGTATAATCGTAATCGTAGTCCTCGGTGGACTTGGGGCTGTTGCACAACCGATCACCGGAAACACATTTGAAAAAGAAACCGTACGATTCTCAGAACCAACTATACAAAACACAGATTCCTTTGTCTCTGTCGTAATGAGCGAAGCAAACTCGTTTTTAATGAAACAAGACAAACCATTGCTTCCGAGTTATTCAAGGGTCTATACCTTCCCGTTTGGGACAAGAATTCAAAGCGTGACGGTAACACCCCAAGATATTCAGACGCAAACCATCACAAAGGACATCGAACCAACTCCTCAATATGCCTCGATTGGAGAGACAACCAAGACGACGAAACAAGAACCAATAAACTATGGAACAGAGGTATATCCATCGACGTGGTTTACATATGATGTTGGATGTGGCCTGTACGATGGACAACTTTGTATTATTGTCAGCGTCGACATCTACCCGATTCAATACCATCCTGCAGAAAAAATAGTTGAATGGGCCGGTCAAACAGATGTTGCTATCCAATATACGACCACCGCTCCACCGCAGACATCATCAAGGGATTCATATCAGTTGATTGTGATAGGACCAGTTGGATATAGCTCGCAAATCGGTCCATTGATAACACATAAGATCGGCAGAGGGGTTACCTCGAAGTTTGTCAGTTTAGATGATATTTATGCAGGAACCTATTTCCCAGTAACTGGCAGGGATAACCAGGAGAAAATAAAATATTTCATTAAAAACGCTATCGAGAACTGGTTGACCCAGAATGTTCTCCTAGTGGGTGCAGCTGGGAGTGGAAGCACCCAGGTGCCCGTACGGGAGACACATGTCTATATCTCTGATGATCCGGAGTACGGAGATGAGATTTTCGTCAGTGATTTGTATTATGCTGATATCTATAATGGAACTGGAGGGTTCTGCAGTTGGGACTCGAACAACAATAACATTTTCGGGGAGTACGCCTGGTCTGGTCAGACCGATGCATTAGACCTGCACCCTGATGTATATCTCGCACGTTTACCGGCGACGAGCGGTAGTCAAGTCAGCGCTTGTGTCAACAAGATCAAAAACTATGAAATCACACCTGGTTACCAACAGAGCTGGTTTACGAACCTAGTCTTAATCGGTGGTGATTCTTTCGAAGACACTAGTAAGGTGAATGAAGGAGAGTTTGCAAACCAAAAAGTCGCTGATACGATGACTGGTTTTGTCGCAGATCAACTTGGTGTGACCAACGGGAAATTAACCGGGTGGGCTCCCACGGGTGTCGCAAACATAAAATCATCGATTAATAACGGATGTGGTTTTGTTGATTTCTCGGGACATGGGAACACGAACATATGGGCTACGCATCCTCATGATGATTTCGCCACCTGGGTGCCAACTCCTGCAATGGGCATTAAAAGCACTGATATTCTGACACTGTCGAATGGCAATAAATTACCGATCGTAACCGTCGAAGCATGTTCCACTGCGAAATTCGCCTCAGACACGAATTCTTTCAACTGGGCGTTTATCTATAACTCCAATGGTGGGGCTATCGCATCACTCGGGTGTACGGGAATTGGTTACAGTTACATTGGTTCTGGTGTGATCACAGGGTTAACTGGAAAAATGGGTCTAGACACCTATAAAGCGTACAAGCTTGACGGGTCAACGACGTTCGGGGAGATGTGGTCCAAAGGATTGAACCGCTACATAAAATCAAATATGGATGACACTGATTATAAGACCGTGGAAGAATGGCAGCCGTTATAACTCACAGCCACCGGCAAAGCCACAGACACCTAGCGGACCAGCATCAGGGAAGATAAACACAGAGTACACTTATTCCTCCTCAGTGACCGATCCTGAGGGAGATCAAGTTTCCTTGATGTACGACTGGGGTGATGGGACATTTAGTAGCTGGGTTGGGCCTGTGAACAGTGGAGCGACTGCCTCTGCGAAAAAAACCTATACCGCAGAAGGCTCTTATCAGATCAAAGTCGTCGCGAAGGATTCTCATGGGAAGCTGAGCGTATGGTCAGATCCACTGGCGATTAGCATGCCGCTTTCGTATCAGCCGCCATTCCTGCATTTCCTGGAGCGGTTGCTCGAACAGTTCCCCCATGCATTCCCGCTATTGCGGCTCCTCTTGGGATATTAATCCCATCTTCTTCTTTTTTTTTTATTTTTCCGGGTTGGTAGTTGATGTCAGAGCAAATAAATTATTATCTAAAAAGTTAATTACTAAAGATCGTCAGCCTGTTTTTCTTTGATCCTCGAGAGGATATGTTTTTAAGGCTGGAGGTATTATGATTTTGGATATCGGTGGAGGAAGTATGTCAAAGACAAGTAAAAAACAGATTGAGGTTGATGAGAAGAAGGTGATTGAGCAGCTTCAAAAGAACTGCATGGAAAATCTTGATTTGTTCGCGAAAAAATGTGGTTTTTCCCGGCAGAAGGTCTGGAGGATTATCAAGAATCTTGAACGGGACAAAATTGTATGGGGCTATACCGCGATCGTTGATAATGATTCGTTGCAGAAAAAACACTATATCCTTCTCATGAAACGAAATGCGCAAAAAATCAGCCCAAAGATAGTTGACATTCTCCTGTCAAGGTATTTCGAAGAAGTCGTCAATAAACTTGGCATCACCATCGAAACAAGCTCCTATGTCCATGGGGAATACGACTGGATAGCAACCTTCTTAGCCTCTGATATCGTCCATGCAAAAAAATTCAGTGAGCTGGTCAAAACAACCTACCCGGAGACCTTCCAGAGGATTGATCTTGTTGAGACTCTTTTTGATATTAAAAGACAAAATATATTCAACCCTGATACTGAGAAATTTAAGGAAATTATCTGAGAATACTGATATAAACTTTTCATGCACATCTTCTGATACGATGTGATTTCTTTTTCCTCAAACGAATATTTGTCATTTTGAATAATACGGAGAAGCGTTTAGAAGTTTTTGTATAAAAATCATCACTAACTAAATTTAATAACTTTTATATAACCAAGGGTGTTTTCAACATACAATAAGGGAATGGGGTTCGGCATGTTGGAGACCAGCAGATTTTTTATGAGGGAAATCACGAGAAATCTGCAAAGGAAAATCAAGTCATCTCCCTTCTTATATCTGTTTTTCACAGCGATGATATTTTTCTCCGTTGTGATGTTTGCGTTCCTTACATTTTTTCTTCTGAATACGAAAACGACCTTCAACTTCATGGATGTGTTCTACACCATGTTCTTTTTGTTTCTCCTGAAATCTGCCTCTGATATGCATACCTATTTCATTTCAGCGCCTCAGGTATCCTACGCTCTTTCCACACAAACTTCCCAGAGAAAGATCGTCGGTGAAATCATTCTGACGATCGTGTTGATTAATATGGGTCTGTGGTTTTGTTTTTCCCTGTTGTACCTCTTTATTCTTTCTACGCTGCACGTCCCAATAAATTATCCAATGGAATATTTGCTCTTTAGTCTGAGCGTTCTGGCTGGCGTCATTCTTGGTTGTACCGTATCACTCCATTTTTTCTCCTCAAGACAGTCTCGACTGATTCCGACGTTTCTTGCGCTTCTGTTCTTTTGGTTCTCACAAAATATGATGTTTGTCCTATGCTTACTTCCGATTGCTATCCTTCATAGTATCTGGAGTCTGTTTCATCCGTTAGACTCGTATCGTTTCGTGAAACGGAAAATACGAACAAGTGAAGTCGCCTATGCTCATCCCCACGGAGTACTGCATGCACTGTTTCTCCGCGAGGTGACTGGGATATGGCGTGATCGTTTATATTTCAGCTTCATCTCGATGTCGATCTTTACTGCATTGGGGACCGGGTACCTTTTTGTGTATGGGACGGATTTGTTCATCCCTGAGTCGATCCAGAGGTATTTGAGTGGATTTCTACCCTCTCTTTTTGTTTTTCTTGGTTGTTATGTTGTTGTGATGTACGCAGCGGTGTTTCCCGCACTGAATTTGTTTCTTACTGAGGAACGCACCATGTGGGTCCTACGGAATCTGCCGGTTTCTAATCAGACGATTGTCTACGGGAAAGCTCTTTCACTAGGTTTGTGTTTTCTGACCACACTTCCGTTTCTTGCGTTTATCCCCGTCTTTCTTGGCGCGTCTGACCTGTTGTTTTTATTTTGGTTCCTTGTTTTTTCGTATCTTGCCGCGGTCATCATCGCCCTTCCTTTAGGGGTGAAATATGTGGGAAAAAAATCAGATATCCTCCTGTTATATAGCGTAGCGATGATCCTGTTTGTCCTGCTGAGTGTTGTTGGGGCAGGGATGAATATTCTACGGAGCAGTTCGTCAATGTCGATTGTACCGTTGTGCGTGCTGTTGATTTGCTTGGAGCTAACGATGTTGTTTTTATCGTTGAAGCTTTCTACGTATCTGCTTTCTAGTTCGTTCCAACACCCATTAAAATATTCTCTTTAAAGAAATGACGTTAAAGTTTGAGGAGGTTCAGACCGACTTCTTCAGTGTATTCTCTGTTGATTTGTCCATCGATAACGTCGATTGCCCCTTCAAATGTCGCACTGATCACTGCACTGGTCAGATGTCCTCCGATCACTTTATGCTCAACATTCGCTAGAGTCATATGGATATGGAGGTAGACATCGCCGTTCATTGTGGTAATATTACCGATGAGAGAGGTGATTTCGTGATCTCCTGTGAATTCCTTTGATTGGTATTTTTTTGTTTTTGTATTCATGAGGCCAACGGTGGCTTTATCCGTAGCACCGATTCCAATGATGGTCCCTAGTTTGATGTTCAATTTTTTGCATAGATTTTTCAGAGAGTCAACGAGTTCTTCTCCTTTGTCGATTCGAATAATGACTTTATTCTGGATTTGTTTGTAGTTCATAGAAGAGGCATCATCATTCGATTCTATTTAAAGATTTATCATATCCTTCTGCTGATTCAACCAATTTATAAGAGGAAAAACGAGGTCTTACCAGGTGGTCTGATAGTTGTTTGAAAGCATCACGAAATCAAATATATCGATTCTACCGTTATTATCGGCGTCTTCACGGATCCAGCCTGAATCACCTTGTCGGCCGAATTGATCTGATTCTAATAGGAGGTCTTCCATTGAACAGGTTCCATCGTTATTGATATCCCAGTTTGGTGGTAGGACAAAAAGTGAACGATTTGATGAAGCCTCGTTGTGGTTCGTATCATTTGCATAGATGGAGAAGGAATAATTCCCCGGGCTGGAAAAGGTGGTGTTGCGATAGTAGGTATTTGATTCTGTTGTTTTGTTCAAGATGAAAACTGTCGTAGAGTTATTCGGATACCAGACCGTGAGTGTGACGTTGTCCACTTCGATATTGTCGGTGACGTTGCAGCTGATATTTTCCCAGCCGAATCCTGGTTGAAGATCTATTGGGTTAGAAACGCGATAACGAATTAAGGATATCTCTGGTGAGGTTGTATCTGGGTCCTCTGTGGTGAACCAGAAGGAACGGTTTGTCCAGTTGTTACCATCTGAGACGTTGACCAACCAGGTATATGTCGTAGAATAGGTAAGATTCATGATGGAACATAATACGGTCCCACCGGTGGTATTCTTCTGTGTGGTGTGTCCAATTTCCGGGAGTGTTTGTATCGAATAATTCAGGAGATTACCCTGTCCATGTTGTATGGTTATTTGAAGTGTCGTGGTATTGATCGGAACATTTGTGGATTCGTTTTCCGGGGTTTCATTTGAAAGAGAAATATTCGCAGTATTTGTAATGGGTAGTTTGAGGGTTTGTGCAGGATCTGCGAACAGATGCGTGCTGTACCAGGCATAGCACCAGGCATGGCTGGATATTTCTATTCTTGCACTCATCTTCTCGGCAGCATAGGCTTGTGCTTTTCCGAGTTGCCAGTTACTAATCGTGGTGGATTGGTTATTAAAAAAGTAATCATAGAAGTAGCATTGGATGTACTGACTTGGTCCGTTCGAGGACGTTGAACTGGCGTATCCGTACCCGGTGTTAAGAACTAATGCGAATGCGTTACGCTCTGGGGAAGCACACATGAGCTGTTCAGATCCAGCGTTCCCCGCATGGAATCTCCCTGCCAGACACCCCTGGGAGTATCCGAAGAATGGTTTGGTGTTGTACCGATTTTGCCAGTTCGTCAGACCAAACGGTGACGTCCAGTCACTGTGATCAAGATGGTTGATGATGGATGCGTTATCGTCTTCTATCGAGTTGGAAAAATAGGTTTTGTAGGTGCTGCCGATATCAGCGTGGTAGAGACATTCTGAGGTATTGAACGGTGTGTCAGGATAGAGAGCGTTCCATTCTTCAAATCCTGTAAATGATCGGTAGGTATCAGTTCCAAGTCTGAGTTCCTCCATATATTGTTTGGAGGTAACCGTCCACCCGAGGTTTCCTCCGAGGAAGGAGACCCGTGAGAGCCAATCATCAGGGGTGTTGAGGTCGTACCAGATGATTTTTTGGACTGCGTTAGAGACCATGGATGTGTTGTATGCTGCGATGCGTCCGACGTAGAGTTCCGCGTAGTAATCGTTCACCCCGCTGTTTCGTCCACCACCCCAGATGCCCTCTGGTTCATAGTACCATGTTCCATCGAGATTACTGTAGTATTTATCACAAGCCATCGCATTGTACGTCTCGGTCTCCTCTCTGTCGGTGAACAATCGATAGGGAACAATCTGATGCGCTGGAGTAGCATCCCAGTCTCCTCCAAGGAGAATATATTCTGTGTTCCAATCAAGATAAGCGTCCTTGCAGAATTCTCTGATATGGGCCTGACTGTCGTTAAACAAAGCAGTAGCATTCCAATAATCCTGGCATGCATCGATTTCTTGTACAGTAATAATGGTTCCATTAAGACCGCTGTAGGTCTTTCGATGTGCAATCAAACTTGACCAGTTATATGGATAACCGTTTGTGTCTTTGAGGCTTTGACTGGTGATGATCACATATTGATAGTGTTCTGCAGGATCGCAAAGACCCTCAGAATATCCGCCATCTAATGTTTGCAGTTCGTCCATACCGATAGGACTAGCCTCTTGTTGAGTCGTCTGTATTTCTCCGTCAAGACACGTGTCTCCTGAGGAATTATAGGTGGAAAGGATTTGGGGGTTTGTCACTAACTCTCGAATAATGGCCTCATCGGTTTGACTATCGCGGAGGAAGAAAGGATCCTCAAGAAGAACATGTTCCTCTGATTTTTGTAGTTGTAGGATGATGGTCATCTCCGAATGATAACCGACAGTCCCGTTTTCTGGTTCGTACGAGAGAGGAAAGAGGGAGACTGTTAGGATCGCGTACCCACGACAGTACCCAACTCCGCTATTCTCATAACATTTCTCAGCAACTGGATTTGTTGTTGAATATGCTGTATCGTTCATGATAAAGGTGTGCGGCTCATCAATCCCAATCCTGAGGAATTCCTGTTCAGGAAGGATTGGTTTATGTAAAAGATCGTAGGGGAGGATTTGCAGAGGTGTTGATGTCGCCTGGACTGTTTTAACCGAATATCCTTGAGGCAATAGGAGCATGGCACGATAGATAGGTAGTTTAGGGAACCCCGGCTGTGCAGAGGAGTAGCAATCCCCCATCTCAACTTCCGTAAATGTAGTATTATTCACCTGAACATCGGAAAGCATCGGTTTATCGAAATAAAACGTATATCGAAGAGTATCCTCTGATTGTTCAATGAGATAGGGGGTATTTATAGCCGAAAGGACAATTTTGTCAAGAGGGAGAAGAACACTTGCGACGATTAAAAATAACAGCACTATACGTATTTCCTTTTTCCTTTTTCTGTATTTGAAGATTTGCACGACCATTCCTTCCTTCTCTCTCTCTGAAAAACCTAGATATTTGTACTCCTATTTGTTTATTTAACAGTTATAAAGGTTAGCGGAAAATCTGCCGTTTTGAAAAAATAACAGGAAACCTGATAGAGAAAATCTTTGTTTGTTTCTTTTCCGTCTCAATGATACGGTAAAGGTAGCTTTTTAAACAACAAAGTGATATCATCTTTGGAGCGAGGAGACGAGGATGATTATGAAAATTGATATCATGTATGAGATCGATTTCAAGGATATTTTTGAAGAATAAAAAATATGTATCGTGAGGCTAATCGGAGGGATGGAGTAAAATGAGAAAATATATTCTCATAAACATTTGTTTGTTACTTGTCGGGATCGCAGTGCTTTTTTTGTTTCAGGATGATATCGACGTAATGCACGCCTTTATCAAATTCATTGGGTTATGTCTCACCGCAATTAGCGCTTTTCTCATAATTTGTTATTTTTTTGGCATTACCTTGAACCGATTACAATAAGATGCCGTATTGAATGAAAATTGTTGCGTTTTTCATAGGTTTTCTCCTTTTATAACGGGTTTCTGGGGATAGGTTTTTATAGCGGGTTAGGTATTATTTTTTTGGGAGTCTGGCTATTTTTTCGTAAAGAAGAGATTCTTTACCTCCCAGACTTAACCAGACTCCCATATTATCCATGATATATTTTTTAAAAAAACTGTCACTATGGTATAAAAAAAAATAAAAAAAAGGGGTTTTTTAGTACCCCAACAGGTGTCGCAGGACTGGGAATATGTTCGGGTGTTTCTCCAGAAGGTGCATGAGAAGATTGTACAGGGAGAATTGATATTGCATTGGCACTACAATCTGAATCGTGCCCCAGTCGCTCTCCATATCCATGGTGTCCTTTGCTTTTGCTTTCACGATATAGGTTCCCTGTTCCGCCCACGTGTGCGTCGCATGGATGGTGGTCCCTGAGATGTATGGTCCAAGCCATTCGGAGGTGGTATTATCACCCCAGTCAATGAAATAATAAATGTTTTGGCTTTGTGGATCTGTCGTAACGATGTTGAATAAATATGGTTTGCCTTGCTTTCCTTCTGCGGGACCAGTGACCTGCGGGGGTTCTGGTGGGGTATTATCGGTGATGACTACGGTTAATGGCTCTGATCGAGCGCTTGTTGCTCCCCAGCTGTCTTTTGCCTTCACCGTGACATTGTAGGTTCCAAGGA
>PDVH01000357.1_pt1 | contig 11651 bp, 10 predicted proteins | sample 1369781 | NCBI WGS metagenome assembly PDVH01 (sample SAMN07795378, study PRJNA414565) | Alkali sediment metagenome, whole genome shotgun sequencing project. | isolation source: glacial lake sediment | place: Bosnia and Herzegovina: Donje Bare Lake | collected 2016-06
ATGACCTTTTTCAATAATATAGCCTTCAGATATCTCGAATACAAAATCACCCCGAACAGTGTCGACCTGTCCCCCGCCCATTTTTACAACAAATATGCCATCGTCAACGCTCGAGACAATTTTTGCAGGATCATCGCGGCCCGGCAAAATCATGGTGTTACTCATTCTTGGGATAGGTTTGAATCGGTATGATTCCCTTCTTCCATTGCCCGTAGAGCTTTTCCCGTACTTCATTGCATGAAATTTGTCGAAGAGGAAGTTTCTGAGGATACCATTCTCTACCAAAACAGTGCGCTCGGACCCGGTGCCTTCATCGTCATAGGCATACGTTCCCCGAAGATGTGGAACAGTTGCATCATCAACAACGCTGATAAGAGGCGAAGCGATAGATTCTCCAAGCATACCCTTATAGCACGAGAGTCCTTCCATCGCAAGGTCGGCCTCGAGACCATGACCGATGGCCTCATGGATCATGGTTCCGCCTGCCTCTGACGAGAGGACTACCGTCTTTGTACCCATGGGGGCCTCCCTGGCTGAAAGCAGGCCAGCCAACCGCTTGACTGTCTTGGTGACAAGGGCTTCCACGGCTTCATCCGTAAAAAACTCATACCCGTAGAATCCGCCTATGGCCTCATAGGCAGTTTGCACCTCCCCTTTTCCCTCACCTACCAGGAGCAGATTCAAAACGACCTGGGTACGATTGTCTCTCAGGTCCTTCCCTTCGCTGGAGTATATTTGTACCATTTGACGGGTATCCCTGTAGATGACTCTTATCTGACGTATCCTGGATTCCATGCTTTTTGCCATGGACTCAACGTTTTTCACCATCTTGATCTTTTTTTCAATATTTACTCCCTCTGGCGCAGAAGTAATGGTGAAAGGATATGTAGCGTCTATGTGGGTTTCAGTCATATTTTGTTTTTCTGACTTTTCACGTGAAAACTTGGACAATTGAGCTGCCAGGTCAAGGAGGTTCTCCTCTTCTTGATTATTTGTTGAGGCAAAATACATCTTCCATGGATTTATCAGGCGCAAACCAATCCCCTGATCAGTCCCTCGCTCAAGTTTTTCGATTCTCTTTGACTCCAGGTGAATATGGGTATAGGTCCTTTTTTCAGAGAATATATCTCCGTAAAGCCCATTCCCTTCCATCAAGGCATTAAGTATCTTTGCCATGTTCAGCATCGGCAGCCTCCTTGAAAGCAATACCATAGTTCTTCATATCACTCATTATGGCGACAACGTCCTGTTCAAAATTGAATGGATAGACGATTTCGATGAGGCCTGATTTGCCGTCTAAAACAGAAAAAATTGCAACATCTTCATAAGACTCAAGAATGGCCTTGAAGAAACCAATACCCTTCCTATCCATGACAAACTTTTTTGTTGTTTCCAGTATGTTTTTGTGTGCCCTCGTGGTATCAGGTCTCATGCAGCTTCGCCTGCACTCCTCAGGAGTTCGATAAAAGCTTCTATCCTCATTTTTGTCCTCGAGTCCAGTGATTTTGGCAGATCTCCTTCGATGGTAATCATGGGAATTCCCAGTGTTTCACGAAGAATTACATCCTCAACCGCCCTGTAGCAAAAGGCCTGGACGTAGTGTATGATACCTTTGATTTTTCTCTTTTCTATTTCCCTTTGTATGTCCTCAAGCCTGGCAAAAACACCATAAGGATATGTGTATTTGAGGTACCTGTCAACGAGATTTATTGTCTTAATAGGAAGAGTGAACTGTCTCTGGGTCTCGTTGTATACTACATGACCGCCAACATTCTCTATAAAGTCATGGAGGTCAGGAACAATGGGCGGCACCCCTATATACCCTATTCTTATCCCGTCAATCGGTGTCCTCGACTTTGCTTTTTCAATAAAATCCCGAGCCATGCTGTCATATTTTTTATAGTCACCAATCATATCTGAAGCCCTCACAAGCCACAGATGGTTTTCATAACCGGATACCAGATTTTTGTCCCACGTCATATGATCTATGATGTCGAGTGTCGATCTCACACCATTAAGTTCCTTCTCAATGATATTCAGGCGTTCATTTTTCACGGAAAATGCAATTTTTAGCTTTTCAATCTCTCTTTGCAGAACCTCCCGGTCCCTGTCAAAGGGATACGAAAATGGCACTGTCCGAATGCCCTTATAGCGAAGTATCTCTGCCAATGCCTGGGTGTTACTACAGTCTCCTTCCATGACTGTTATTACAGTATCAACCCCTTTCTTCATGACAACGCCGTAGATTCCCTTTATCCAGTTACACATGCTCTTCGGGAAACCATCCCTTTCAGCCCTTTCGAGGTATTGCATCGGGTTATCATCAGTTACAAAAATGTTGTTCAGATCACATGGGGTGTAACCGCATGCGAACACTACCTCAACCGGGATCGTCGTAGTGAAACCTATAACGGGACCCTTTCCTTCAATGCTCAATGATTGTCACCTTCACCTTGTAAAAAGTTGTACATCTCCTCATATTGATCCGGCCTAATCTCTTCTGCGCGTGTAGTATCAGAAAACTGCATAAATGAATAGATACGCTCTATCACATCCACAGAATATGTCTTTGAAAGGGCATATTTTAAATATTTTCTCTTGTTCTGAAAACACATTCTTACGAAAAGTAACAAGTCCTTGTTAATATTTTTCTTTCCTTCTTTTGGTATCATTGACAAAAAGGCGCTGTCAACCTTGGGTGGTGGCACAAACACAGATGGTTTCAAGATAAAAAGGATTTTGGCATCAGTAAGAATCTGACAAACCACTGAAACAGATCCATAGGTGCGGTTGAATGGCTTGCTAACTATCCGCCTCGCCACCTCAGCTTGCATGGTCAGATAAACGCTTGCGATTATCTCCCTCTCTTCAAGGAGTTTAAAAATTATGGGACCGGTGATTTTATAGGGAATGTTGCCTATTACTTTGATATCTTTACTTGTTTTAAATTTAGTCAACGGTATTTTGAGAAAATCATCATGAATAATGGTAAGGTTGGGATAGTGGTCGGCAAGTTTTTCAAGGCGAGGTATTAAATCCCTGTCAAACTCGATTGCATAAACGTGCCCGGCTTTTTCAACAATACTTTTTGTTAGATCCCCATAACCGGCCCCAATCTCAATAACGACATCCTGCCCTGTTATATCTGTCAATCGAACCATCTTATCTGTTATATTTCTATCCCTGATGAGGTGCTGTGATAGACCTTTCTTTAGCATATGTCAGTGAATCTTCATCCGTGAATACACTGCAATGTCTATGGGAGAAATCTTGCCTTTCATAAAATAATGATGAGCAACTTTAGCAACCATAGCCCCATTATCGGTACAGAAAATCGGGGAAGAGAAAAAAACATCGATGCCATCACGGGCACTTCGTTCATGGAATAACTCCCTTAACCGCCCGTTGGATGCAACCCCACCACCCACCACAACCCTTGAAATCTCAACATCTCTGGCAGCGTTCAGTGTTTTATTGACAAGTACATCACAGGCAGCTTCCTGGAATGAAGACAATATATGGTTTATATTATCTTCATTTACCCCATTTTTCTTAATGTAATTTATCATAGATGTCTTCAAACCACTGAAACTAAAATCATAATTATTATCAACTAGCATAGGTCTCGGGAAGGCAACAAAATTACGTTCACCCGTTTGCGACATCTCTTCAATGATCCGGCCCCCAGGGTAACCTAACCCAAGAAATTTCGCAATCTTATCAAACGCCTCCCCGGCTGCATCATCACGAGTACTGCCAAGCACCTTGTAAATACCAAAATCATCAAAACGGATAATGATCGTATGACCACCCGATACTACAAGGGCAATAAATGGAAACTCAACATCTTCTTCAAGAAGGATGCTCATGGCATGGGCTTCAATATGATTAACACCTATGATTGGTATGTTAAGGGCAAGAGAAAGGCCCTTCGCAAAACAAAGACCTATCAGGACTGATCCTATTAAGCCAGGGCCAACTGTCACACCTATCGCATCAATCGATTCATCAGAGATATCAGCATTATTCAACGACTCTTTGTACAAACCATCTATAAGTTCAAGGTGTTTACGGGAAGCGATTTCAGGAACTACCCCTCCAAATACTTTGTGGAGATCTATCTGACTCGAAACAAGGTTCGAAAGAAGATCCCTCCCATCCTTCAGGAGGGCAAAGGACGTATCATCACATGATGTGTCTATTCCAAGAATGACCATATCTGTTTAAAAAATAACGTGATAAGTTTCAGGTTACAGGTTGCAAGTTACAGGTTAGATTTTTAGAAGAATTGACGCAATAAGCTGCATTCAGCATTGCTTTAGCCAATGTCTTTCCACTCGATCTTCACTTTCTCCTTTTTGCGGAGCGTTTCTAAGAATGATTTTAGAAAATCGCCCTGTCCCTTTGAAAGGACGTAGCGCTTATAGCTATCTTTCTCCTTCTCCCATTCATCCTTGCCAGGTAGTTTTTCGTCCTTGAAGAAAAAGACATAATATTCCCCGTCAATTTCCAGCGGTTTCTGGTAAATCGGAGATTCTTTGGACAGGAGGAGGATGCCAAGATCTTCTTTCGGGATCTGACCAATCTTCGGTATGCTCTGAGTATTCCTGGGAATGAAGCCAGTATCTTTTTTCGAATCAAAACTCTTTTTGTCTAACGATTCCTGCGCTGCGTTCTTTGCAAGGGTCTTAGCCTTTCCATTTATCAGGTGTTCCCTGATTTCTTTCATTGCGACAGCTTTATCAAGCGGTTTTCCTTCTTCAATGTCAACAACCTGGACAATGTAGGATTTTGAATCAACTCGCACAGGAAGTGAGATTTCTCCTTTCTTTAGCCCTTTGAGCCACTCGTCAGGCTTAAGATTTTTCAGTTTCTTAAAGGCTTCACCCTCTTTCATTTGTCCAAGATCAACTACCTGCAACCCTTTTTGTTTTCCGTATGCATCCAGGTCTTTCACTTTCAATAATTCAATATAGGCTGCATCATCCTTAATATTCGTTTTTTCATCTATAACAAGGTATTTCAGTCTATAGAGATTTTCGCCTCTCTTTGTATCTTTCTCTTTCTCATAAACGCTCACAACTTCCTGGTCATCAACATTTACTTTGTTTCGAAATGATGTTGGGGTAAATTCAATGTACCCCAAGTTAATCTTTCCTTTTTCCTTAACGTAGGAGTGCCATAGGTCACCTTCACCGGTTAAAGCACCTGTATCTCTGATAAGGTTGATCATCTTCGCGTTCAATATTGCATCTTTTTCTGATTGTTCAAATCGCTTTGGATCCAAGTTGTTCCGTTTCAGAACTTCCTTGTACACCATCTCGCTGAACTTACCATCACGCTTGAACATCTCTATATTTTCCAGATACTCTCTGAACTCCTTGTCGGAAACTGATATACCGATTTCCTTAGCCTTTATAATAAGGACATACCTGTCAACAAGCTCATTCATGGCCTTCTCTTTCAACTTGAGGTCGCGAAGAACATTTTCATCAAGTTTATCACTATAGATCATACGGTACATATTCAGGAGACGGTTATACTCATCCTGAAAATCAATAAAAGATATCTTGTAGGGACCTACCACCGCTACAGTCTTATCACTTTCCCTGTAAGAACCAACGCCCCAAAAAACAAAAACAACTATGATCAACCCGAACAAGGCCTTGACCATGTATCCAGTTGCGTACTTTCTCATAAATTTCAGCATTAGAGCTCCTTATCGTTGTTGATTTTAACACCTTAAAATAGTATATTAGAACAGTTTTTTCAATATCTTTAAATGAAGAGAGAAGGGGCAACAGAATGTTTGAGTCGTTGTTTGGTTTCATATCAAAAGACCTTGCTATAGATTTAGGTACCGCCAATACACTAGTTTATGTAAAGGGCAGAGGCATTGTATCGAACGAACCCTCAGTCGTAGCAGTTCATAGAGATGCCAAGGGAGGCAAGAAGGTCATTGCCGTCGGCGAAGAGGCCAAGAAAATGCTCGGTAAGACACCGGGGAACATTATGGCTATCCGACCCCTCAAGGATGGTGTCATTGCGGACTTCGAAATTACCGAGGCAATGCTCAAGTACTTTATTCAGAAAGTTCACAACAAAAAATCCTATGCACGACCCCGGATTGTCATATCCATTCCTTCCGGAATCACTCCTGTGGAGAGACGGGCTGTAAAAGAGTCTGCGGAGTCGGCTGGGGCCCGGGAGGTCTACCTTATCGAGGAACCCATGGCGGCGGCAATCGGCGTGGGACTCCCAATCACTGAACCGAGCGGCAACATGATTGTCGATATCGGAGGCGGCACAACCGAAGTGGCAGTTATCAGCCTTGCAGGAATTGTGTACTGTAACTCTGTCAGGGTGGCAGGTGATAAGATTGATGAAGCCATTATTCAGTATGTAAAGAGGAAATACAACCTTCTCATTGGAGAAAGAACTGCCGAGCTAATAAAAATCAACATAGGGTCTGCCTACCCGGCCCAGGACGGTGAAGAACTGACGATGGAGGTAAAAGGCAGGGACCTGGTAGGTGGAATACCAAAAACGCTAGAAATATCTTCAAAGGAGATCAGGGAAGCTATTTCTGAGCCTATCAACACAATTGTTGAGGCTGTGAGGATTGCCCTCGAGAGAACTCCTCCGGAGCTTGCATCAGACATCGTAGACAAAGGTATCGTAATCAGCGGCGGCGGCGCCTTACTCAGAAATCTTGACCTTCTTATTAAAGAGGTAACAAGGCTGCCTGTGATCATTGCCGAAAACCCACTGACCGCCGTTGTTGAAGGAACAGGCAAAGCCCTTGATGAGATAACGCTATTGAAGGAAATAGCTACATATTTTTAATCTAACGGGGAATTGAAAAATACAGTTGTCATAATTATTGCCATTGCATTTCTCGTGGTCTCGTTCTTTATATTCACAAACACTCCTCTTTTTTTAAAAGGCTATTCAGTCGCCAAGAGTGGTTTTGGCGAGATAAGCGGCCCGCTCCTCAGAATCATAGGCAAACCTGCTGAGTTTGTCCGCTACCTGTTCAACAATTATATCGGACTTATCCGCACCAACAGGGAGAATGCAGACCTGCACAATAAACTTGACAAACTCCAGTTGGAGAACCAGAAAATTGCCGAGCTTGAGCAAGAAAACAAAAGATTAAAAACTATCCTCAACCTGATGGAACAACATCCAAAAACAATGATTGCAGCACGCGTTGTTGGTGAGGACGTTAAGAACTGGTTCAAGTGCATTATTCTTGATAAAGGTAAAAGCAGCGGCATAATGATAAAAATGCCAGTAGTCACATCACGAGGCCTTGTCGGACAAGTAGTTGAAACCGATAGATGGGTTACGAAGGTCATGGTCATTAATGACACAAATTCTTCTGTTGATGTTTATGTCGATGGACGGAACACGCGGGGAATTCTTGAAGGCACCGGCCAGACACTCCTCAGGCTGAAATATATCAGGAAGAATGACGAACTGGAAATCGGGGACAAGCTCATAACTTCAGGCAAGGATGGTATCTATCCAAAAGGATTGGCAATTGGGATTGTAACAACCGTCAACAGGAACAAACCGGGAATATTTGCAGATATTGAAGTGATGCCTTTCAACAATTTTAATCGCCTGGAAGAGGTCCTGGTGCTCAAAAAATGATAAAAGTAATTGCCTACCTTGTCTTCGGTCTTATTCTGACGACATTTGAAGCCACGTTCCTCAAGTTTCTTCCTATCGATTTTTTTAAACCCGACCTGGGCATTCCTTTCATTATTTATACAACCTTTTTTCTCGGCCCTCAGGCCGGGCTGGTTACCGCTGTTTTTATAGGCTTGATGCAGGAGATAGTATCGAGCTCTCCTGGCGGGTCATTGCTGTTTACAAAGGTTTCTATCTTTGTCATATCGGTATTCATGAGAAACAAGATATTTATAGATTCCAAATATAGCTTCTCTTTCGCATGCAGCGGTGCTGTGCTTGTTGAATCCTTCCTGTTCCTTGCCCTTACTTTTCTTGCCAGGGGAGAAAGCCGTGATGCCTTTAATGTAGCCTTCTATTCTATTCCGAATGCGATATTCACTGGCTTCCTTTCTCTCTTCTTGTTCTCTCTTATTGAGTTCATGAATGTTAAATACCTGAACAGGCAGTAATGAAGAAAAAAGATACCTACTCCAATAGTGATATGGCCTACGCCAAGCCTCGTGGCTCTGAGTTTGAGAAAGTCATGAAAGACGGGACCCCCCCTGATAAGTACAAGTGGTGCAAGTGGGTCCTTATCATAACCATGGTTGTCCTTTCCATAAGGCTCTGGCACCTTCAGATCATGCAAGGCAATGAGATGAGGAGACAGTCAGAGATGAACCGGATTCGTATAAAAAAGGTCCTTGCCCCCCGAGGTATAATCTTTGACAGAATGGGAAGGGTCCTTGCTGACACGAGACCTTCGTTTAACCTGTACATTACCCCGGAGGACATTAAGGATTTTAATGAGACTGTGGATGGGCTTGCAAACCTTATGGGCATTAATCGCGAGGATATTATCGACAGGCTGAAGGCAGCAAGTGGTTTCCCCCCATCCTTCCCTGTCAAAATTAAAGATGACATCTCCATGGACGAATTGGCAAAGGCCGAAGTCAACAGGGTCTATCTTCCTGGCGTAAGCATACAGATTGAACCAAAGAGAAATTACCCTTATGGTAAGATGATGGCACATATGCTGGGCTATGTATCTGAAATAAGCACTGAGGAACTCAAGCAAAAAGATTATAAAACCTATTCACCGGGTGATTATATCGGAAAATATGGTCTGGAAAGAATGTATGAAAGCAACCTGAGGGGCATTGATGGCGAGAAACGTGTAGAGGTAGATGCCATGGGCCGTGAGGTCAGGACGCTTGATATGAAAGACTCAATCCCAGGCAACAATATGTACCTGAATATTAACCTTGATGTCCAGATTGTCGTTGAGAAAGCGCTTGAAGGAAAAAGGGGTGGGTGCATAGCTCTTGAGCCAAAAACAGGTGCGGTGGTAGCCCTTGCGAGCCGACCGGCATTTGATCCCAATAAGTTCGCATCAGGTATAACCAAAGAGGACTGGAAGGCAATTACAACCGATAAAACTCATCCGCTTCAAAACCGGATTATCCAGGGCAGATATCCGCCAGGTTCTACCTTCAAAATATTAACTGCCCTCAAAGCCCTTGAAGACGGGTTGATTAATAACAACACTGGCTTTACTTGCAGGGGTGGATTTCCATTCGGCAACCGTGTCTTCAAATGTTGGAAGAAAGGTGGCCATGGCACTGTAAGTATTCACCGCGGGATCGTGGAGTCATGCGATGTATTTTTCTATAATGTTGGGTTAAAGCTTGGAGTTGACAGGATCCATGATTTCGGTGTTGAAGTGGGGCTGGGTAAAGCAACAGGCATAGACTTACCGGGAGAAGCCCGTGGGCTCATGCCATCAACTGAATGGAAGAAAAAAACCTATGGTGTGCCATGGTATGAAGGTGAGACCGTTTCTGTTGCCATTGGCCAGGGTGCTGTTTGGCTTACCCCCATACAGCTCGTTCAGTTGTCCTCATTTACTGCAAATGAAGGCATCACCTTTCAGCCACAGATTGTTAATAAGATCGTTGGGTCAGATGGAAAAGCCCTAAAAACCTTTGAACCTGTTGTTGCTGCAGATATAAAAATGAAGAAAGAGGTTTTCAAGATTGTCAAAGAAGGCATGCAGGGCGTTGTAAACGAGCCAAGTGGCACTGCCTATGGGTCACGCATTCAGAATGTTCACATGAGCGGCAAAACAGGCACAGCTCAATCGTCAGGTTCAGACAAGGTGAAAAATCTTGGCGACCATGCATGGTTTATCGCCTACGCCCCTTCTGAAGACCCCGCCATTGCAATTACCGTTCTCATCGAATATGGCGGTCATGGTTCATCTGCTGCGGCGCCAGTCGCCAAGGCAATTTCTGAAAACCTTTTTACTGTTAAGCCGGAAATAAAGGAGGCAATGATCCGTGGTCAAAGTCGATAAAAGGAAACTCTATCATCTCGACTGGTACCTTATAATCAACGGGCTTGTTCTTTTTGCCATAGGTATCATGAATCTTATTAGCGCAACCAGTTCTTTTTACAGTGGTTCATATAACTTTATCATAAAACAACTCATCGCTTTTTCCGTCGGAATCGTTCTTATCGGCGTCATCATTTATTTCGATTATAGAAGAATAGCGAGCAATGCAAAGCTATTTTATTTTATAAGCCTTGGTGCGATCGTTCTTGTTCTTGTGTGGGGTATGGCAGCAGGCGGTGCACGGAGATGGATCAGTATTTTCGGTATCAGCTTCCAACCCTCCGAGTTTATTAAGCCAGTCCTTGTACTTCTTCTTGCTTCTATCCTCTACGAAAAGAAGAGGGATAAAATGCTCCTTGGCCTGAAAGACATTGCAATGCCTTTTGTTTGGCTAGTAGTTCCTTTTGTGCTCATTGTCCTTCAACCAGATCTTGGAACCGGTGTTATTATCTTTCTCGTGTTTCTCGCAATACTTTGGTTCGTGGGTATGAAAAAATCTACCTATGCAGTCCTGTTGAGTGCAGGGATGGTTCTTCCTTTCATTGCCTGGCGATATGTCCTCAGGCCTTACCAGAAACAGAGAATTTACACTTTTTTAAATATCGAATCGGATCCATTAGGGGTCGGCTACCACACGAAACAGGCAATGATCGCTGTTGGATCTGGGAAATTCTTCGGAAAAGGATATTTGCAGGGAACACAGCATAAGCTTCAATTCATTCCTGAACATCATACGGATTTTATCTATACGGTCTTTGGGGAGGAGTGGGGATTTTTCGGCTCCATCATCTTTTTCCTGTTGTTCATTTTATTTATCCACAGGTGCCTAAAAATTTCCCAGCAGGCCCATGATGACCTTGGTTCTATTATTGCCTTTGGGCTCGCCTCCATTATTTTTCTGCAGTTTACTATAAACGTACTAATGGCTATTAACCTGGCACCGGTAGTGGGCATTCCCCTACCCTTTATAAGCTATGGAGGGTCATCCCTCATCTCCGTGCTCGTATCCGTAGGCCTTCTTTTGAACATCAACATGAGAAGGTATATGTTCTAATCCGCATGCGCGGATTAGAATAGGGTTCTTAGGTTTGAGGTTTCAAGTGTTGTTCGTTGCTGATAACTGGTCTTTGCTATGAGCTTACAGCTATGGGCTATGAGCTAATATTATCTTGCGCACGAGCCCCTCAAATATGGTATAATCCCTCTCATCATTTCCGTGCGCCCATAGCTCAAATGGATAGAGTGTTGGACTACGAATCCAAAGGTTACAGGTTCGACTCCTGTTGGGCGCATTTTTAATCAATAACTTGGTCGTCAAAAATAAAACAGGTATAAATAATATATCCCTCAAAAAAATAATCTTTGCACACCCCAGAGGTTCCTATTTATTTTTGTGTCTTGTATTCATAAATTAATTTTTGATATATTATTTGTGACCAAAACACAACTGACGAGGGGTAAGCATGAAAAGTGTCAGTCTATTGTGGCAAAGGATACAGCGTCCTGTCTTGCTTGCATTCGTGTTTATCTATTTGCTGACAGCGTGGACTGGCCTGTACTGGATTTCCAAGGGTGT
>PDVH01000358.1_pt1 | contig 11638 bp, 8 predicted proteins | sample 1369781 | NCBI WGS metagenome assembly PDVH01 (sample SAMN07795378, study PRJNA414565) | Alkali sediment metagenome, whole genome shotgun sequencing project. | isolation source: glacial lake sediment | place: Bosnia and Herzegovina: Donje Bare Lake | collected 2016-06
AACTACTGTAATGGGATCATCCCGGAATTCTGCTTCCCCTATGAGGTCACCGATGATGTGCCGTGTTCCAACGCCAGCCCTGACTGGAGCGAGTTCCTCATCCCGCTGTCCACCTATGGACGATGGGTGCCGGATGGGAGTGCTGAGGATCGCAACGCGATAAAAACCCAGATCATGGAATCAGGGCCGGTGGTGTCCAGCATGCTGTTTACCATCTGGTCCCATGGTTCAAATAACCTGGAGGAATGGGGCTATACCCATCACAATGCGACAGACTATTATTCCTCCCCTGGTCCAGTCCAGGGGACAAACCATCAGGTGGTCCTGGTCGGATGGAAGGATGATTCCTCCATCCCGAACGGCGGTTACTGGATCGTGAAAAACAGCCTCAGCGAAGAATGGGGGTACCATGGTTTTTTCAACCTGGAGTACGGGAGTCTGAACATCGACAGTGCAGATATCAACTGGGCGGATTATAACCAAGAGAATTTCAGCAACTGGCCACCGGTCGCCCGGATAACGACCTTTGGTCAGACACAGTTTGACGGAAGTGAAAGCTTCGACCATGAGGGGTCGATCGTGTCCTACGAATGGGACTTTGGTGATGGGGGCACTGCGACAGGGGTCGTCGCTACCTATGTGTATAGTTCCCCGGGAATCTATCGAGTCACCCTTACCGTCACTGCCAATGCTAGCAACACCGGCACGGTAGGTATCTGGATGTACATCGGCAAAGAAAACCACGCCCCGGAGACGCCGTCCTTGATAGGACAGCAAACCGGGAAGAACGGGACCGCCTATAATTACTCATTCTCTGCGACTGACCCTGATGGTGATGATGTGTATTACTACCTGAACTGGGGTGACGATTACTGGTTCGGAGGAGCGGTCGGCTGGATAGGGCCCTACAAATCCGGCGAACAGGTCAACCTTGAGAAAACCTGGAAGAAAAAAGGCAACTACACCATCCGGGTCAAGGCAAAGGACCGCTATGACGCGAAAAGCGACTGGGCGATCAGACAGGTCATAATCTCAGACGTCCTCCTCGAACTAACGGTCAAAGGCGGATTGGGCATCACCGCGGTCATCAAGAACAATGGGTCAAAGGACCTGACAAACCTCAACTGGTCGATCGTCCTGGATGGGCCGCTGATCTTCGTCGGGAAAACAAAACAGGGGACCATTCCATCGTTAGCCGTGGAAGCGTCGTTCACTATCAGAGATTTCATAGTCGGCCTTGGCATGACCGGGATCGTACTAACGGTCGGACCCGCTGTTTCAAAAACGAATGGGACCGCGATCCTCATCTTCCTTGTCAGGGTCACCTAGTCCCCTTCTTCTTTTTTATTTCTTATATTTTCTGTTTTTTTTTTTATTGTTCTTTTCCCTCGTTCCCCTCCGGCTCATAAGAATTAAGCATGGATGGAAGGATAACCTGCCGATGATGCGATTTGAGTTACAGGCCAGGTTCACACTGAGCAGCGATATCACAGGGTTGAAGAAAGAATTCGAGAACTTCATCGCGCAGACGAACGAATCGATCCTCAAGAAAGGCCCTGAGAGACTTGCCGTCATAGAAAAATACACCATAGAAAAAACAATACTGTCACTGTTTATCTCATCAGAGGGTAACCTCCGGCCGCATAATGCGCTGCTGCAGATCAAAAACGCCCTTTCCAAGGAGCTGGGGAAGACCCATCATGTCGGGGTGCGCGGCATCACCATTGAGAAGTATACGATTTCCTTTGATCTCCCTCGGGAGGCTCTCAAGGAGGTCACCATCCCGTTCGCTGATGTGACCATACATGGGAAACAGGCGACGATGCTGCTTACGGATGTCTCAGAGGAGTTCCTCCGGGGAAACTACATCGACCGGATGATGAACCGGGTCAAGGAGAAAGTGGAGAACCAGTATTACGAAGGGAAGGCAGAGTTCTGGAAACTGATCTGGAAATCAGAGGAGAAGACCCCGGTTTGGGAGAAGGATCCGACCCCGGAGATGGAAAACCTTGGTTGGCTGAAGCAGGGTCCGACGAAGGGGAAATGGTTCTACCGGCCTCAGGCGGCAGCGATCCTGAAAACCATGGAGCAGATCGCGATCCAGGAGGTCCTCAAACCGTTGGGGTTCCAGGAGGTCATCGAGTCCCATATCAAGCCTTTTGACATCTGGCTGAAAACCGGTCACATGGAGGGCATGCCGTACGAGTTTTATTATATCGCAGAACCGAAGACCAGGGATGCCAAGGACTGGGAGCGGTTCATTGACCTGACGAAGATTACCAAGGAAGTCCCCGTCGAGGAGCTGCAGAAAAACCTGTCTGCACCGACCGCAGGGATTACCTATGCACAGTGTCCGATGATCTACTGGTCATTCAAAGGCAAGACCATCGCAGAGACGTCCCTCCCGGTGTTGGTGTTTGATAAGACCGCGATCTCAGCCCGGTACGAATCCGGGGGGCGCCATGGCATCGAACGGGTCGATGAGTTCCACCGGATCGAACCAGTGTACATCGGCACACGAGAGCAGTTGTTAGCCTTGCGGGAGAAACTGTTGGAGCGGTACAAACACGTGTTCAACACTATCTTTGATCTGGAATGGCGGATGGCCTGGGTCACCCCCTGGTACATGCAGCAGGCTGGGAAGATCGGTGACGAGAGCACCCAAGACACCGGGACGATCGATTTTGAGGCGTACATGCCGTACCGGGGGACGCGACAGGACTCCGAGTGGCTCGAGTTCCAGAACCTCAGCATCCTTGGCGACAAATACATCAGTGCGTTCAACATCAAGGCGCAGAAAAGCGAGCTGTGGAGTGGCTGTTCCGGGATTGGTCTGGAGCGGTGGACCACCGCGTTCCTGGCGCAGAAAGGCCTGGACCCTCCTGAGGGCATCCAATTTCTTTAAAAAAAAAAAAGAATAGGTGACACCATTGTTTTTTATATTATTATTTATCACAACACATTTATATATGACGAATTGATATCAAAAGATATCAATTAAAGGGGGCGAAAGTGAAATGGATAAAAAAATTGTTTTAGTTGTGATACTGGTCGTAATAGGTGCTACCGCTATTCCAGTAGCAGGATTACTACCAACAAAAGCAGGTTTTACCGAACAAACAAAGACCATGAACGAAAACTCTTGTGCCAGCGCAGCCGATGACATCTGGCCAATGTATCGCCATGATCCTGCGAATACCGGATGTTCACCGTACCTCGCGCCGTTTACCAATCATGTGAAATGGAAACGCAACATAGGGACCAGCATCTATCAATCAAGTCCTATTGTCTATGGAGATAAAATCTATATCAACACAAACTGGGAGTATTATGATTTGGGAAAATCAAACGAACAACAAACAACACAGTCGCGTTTAGAGTTCCTCCAATCTCTCATCGCACAACAAAACAGCGCTTCTCCCGGGGTGTACTGCCTTGATGCGAAAACAGGAGCAGAAGTCTGGCACCATGTGATGGACGCGCCATCAGACCCTGCGATCATGAACGGAAAAATGTACCTGACCGACCTCAATCCATCCTCTTATTCAAGTAACCTATACTGTCTGGACATCGAAACAGGAGATACCATCTGGCAGCAACCGCTTGGAACACTGGTCCTCTCCCCGACGATTGCTGCAAACAACAGACTATACATCGGGTGTCTGGATTTCAACACGTATAAGGGAGCGATGCGATGCTATGACCTCAACGGGAGCCTCAAATGGAACTATGTTCTCCCCGGCACCGAAGTCATCTGGTTCTCCGCTCCGTCTGTCTCTGGGGGATATGTCACTTTTCTCTCAAGCGACCTGTACACCTATTATTTCAATGGGAACCTGTATTGTTTGAATGCACTCACCGGCCAATACTCGTGGTCCCGTCCAATCTTCAGCTTCGGCATGCTTTTCTACAGAACACAATCCCCTGCAAGTGCAAACGGTGATGTCTTCGTATCCGATTTCAGTTTGGACAGCTATTTCAGCTATCTGAAATGCTTTGACCTAGCGACCGGCACCCTTCACTGGACCGTCAGTATGCCCCAATCGTTTTCATTTTCTACTCCGGCAGTCTCCAATGATAGCGTCTATGCGACATCGACGGAGCTGACGTCCTACAACTCCTGGCTATATCGGGTCAACCCCACCAACGGGACTATACGATGGAAAGCATTGCTGTATAGCGCCCAATCGACGATCATCGGATCCCCGATCTGCTCCGAAAACAAAGTCTACATATCACCAGGAGCACTGTATGCCGATTTGAACCAACTCATGTGCGTCGATATCGAAGCAGGGAAACTGGACTGGGTGTTCAATCTCGATTACGAATCATTAGGCGAGGCGTCATTTGGAGACAATACCGCATACATGGTCGACTACTCTGGGAACGTCTACGCATTCGAGGATGTCCTCAAAGTCCAACCGGTGGGCGGATTATTCGGCGTGGGCGCCAAGATACTAAACACAGGCAATGAAACCTTGACAAACGTCAACTGGACGATCTTTGTCACCGGTGGGATGATGAATATGATTGACCGAGTAGGAAATGGCGTCATCTCAGAGTTACAGGCGGGGAAAAGCAAAACAGCTCGACTGATCCCGATTATTGGCCTGGGGAAGGTAACGATATTCGTCTACGCGAACATGAAGGGGATGAGCCCGATAAAGATAAAGAAACAAGGACTCGTTCTTGGTTCGATGACCATGATACTGCCCTAGGTTGAAAGAACGGACATGCCGATGAAGGATACGGAATGCTATCCTTCCACGACCATCTCCCTAGTAGAATACAGGGGCACTCGGAGGATTTCCAACGAAAATGAAACAGAGAATACCAATGACCCTTCTTCTTTCCTCCCTCCTCCTTTTTAGTTATGGGGTCGAAGTCATACAAGGTGGAGCGAAAAGCGCGGAGAAACACGCCACATCGAGCCCCACCCTGGAGAATCATACCCCGTACCCACCTTCAAAACCACATGGTCCATCGCAGGGAGACGTCGGAGAGACATACGTCTTTTGGACTTCAGCTATGGACCCTGATGATGATCCCCTTTTCTATCTTTTCCAGTGGGGTGACGATTCCGATAGCGGGTGGATAGGACCATGCAATTCCAGTGAAAACGTCAGTGCATCCCATGTTTGGCACCAGCGTGGTCTTAACCTTATTACCGTGAAGGTCAAGGATGTGCACCAAGCGGAGAGCAACTGGTCAGAAGCTCTAATGATAAGACTCTTTGGACCATACCTTTCCTTTGAAACCACCAGCGACGGTCATGGGCTTTCCATTGCGATGAAAAATATCGGGGAGCTCGACGCGACAAACATCATCATCAACATCACGACAGCCAACGGTATTTTCATCAGGTCCGTTCCAGATTATGTGCAGATCCCTGTTTTACCAACAGGTAATTCGACCATAGTACCACTCCGAATCTGGGGCATCGGACTTGGGATTTTTTCCGACCTTCCAACACTTACGCTTACAGCCACCGCAATTGACACAAAATCAAGAGTGAAACAAATAACAGTACGGATCCTCGGTCCTTTTGTTAAAAAGGTCGGAGAATCCTGGATCACCGATGAATCATACAGGGGATACACTCTCTATTCCCCGATGGTATCTACCCAGACATTCCTCATTAACAACAATGGAACGGTTGTCCATACCTGGGAGAGCAGCTACAAACCAGCGTTATCGGTGTACCTCCTCAAGAATGGAAATCTCCTCCGAACAGCACTCCCGAGGCTCAACCCCCGGTTCTGGGGCGGGGGGATCGGCGGACGAGTGGAAATCAAAGACTGGAATGGCACCGATCTCTGGTGGTTCGAATACACGACCAATGAGCATTGTCTCCATCATGACATTAAGATGCTGCCAAACGGGAACATCCTGATGATCGCATGGGAGTATAAATCAGCCTCAGAGGCTATCGCTAAAGGCCGGAATCCAAATACGCTGCCTCAAGGGGCCCTCTGGCCAGATCATCTCATCGAAGTACAACCGACCGGTCCTACGAGTGGAACTATTGTCTGGGAATGGCACCTCTGGGATCATCTCATCCAGGATTTCGACCCTGCGAAGGAAAACTATGGTGTCATCCAGGAACACCCTGAGTTAGTCAATATCAATTATGGAGGAAGAGTCCTTGCGGACTGGACCCATACGAACTCTGTCGATTACAATGAACAGTTCGATCAGATCCTGCTGTCCGTGTTATCCTTTGATGAGATATGGATCATCGACCACAGCACCACAACCCAGGAAGCAGCGGGTCATACCGGTGGGAACAGTGGAAAAGGCGGCGATCTTCTGTACCGATGGGGAAACCCGCTCACCTATCATATGGGGAACGCAAGCGATCGGAGGCTGTTCAACCAACATGACGCAGAATGGATACAGCCAGGCCTCCCTGGAGAAGGGAATATCCTTGTATTCAATAACGGTCGGGAACGCCCTGACGGCGAGTATACCTCTATCGATGAAATCGTCCCTCCGATGGCAAATGACGGGTCCTACAATCGATCGACAGGCTCTGCGTTTGGGCCGACAGGACCGATATGGAATTATACCGCAGAAAACCCCTCTGAGTTCTATGCGATAAACCTTGGGAGCGCACAACGGTTACCTAATGGTGACACCCTCATCTGCAACGGCCCCCAAGGACAGTTCTTCGAAGTAACAAACGAAAAGGAGATCGTCTGGATGTACAACAATCTAGTCCCAGACCCGATCGATAGCCAGGTGTTTCGGATCTATCGTTATGGACCGGAATATCCAGGATTAAGATTCCTCTAAATACTAAACTTTTCCACTGAATAATGGTGAGGTAGCCAACCATTGCGGTAGATTGAGTATAACAGAAGCCGATGCAACGATTTCTGAGGAGGAATAAACCTTTTAAAGAAGCATCCCTTCCCTGCCCTCTATGGCGAAGAGACGAAAGGAAGGTGCAGAACCAGCGGAGCCACTCGATTTCCAGATCCCGAAGTTCGATGAAGAAGCATTCATGAAAAGAGAACGGCGGAACATCAAGACCATGGTTATTTCGTTCCTGTTCGGATTGCTCCTTGCCGTCATCTGTTTTGGCTTCTGGGTGCTGCTCGAGGGCAGCTTCCTGCGCTGGGAGCTTGTCCTGCTCGTCGGCGTCGTCAACTCCATCTGGATAAAATACATATTCTTAAGGCTGAACATCGATCTTACTGATTTCGGTCGAAAAGGCTGGCTGACCTCGTTTGTCACCTATTTCTTCACCTGGATACTCCTCCTGATCCTCCTGGTCAACCCACCGTTCTACGATGGGGAACCGCCCCATGTCGATATGGTCGCGCTCCCCGGGATGCAAGAGCCAGGGGGGACCATCCTGTTTGCCGCATACCTCTCTGACAACGTCGGCGTCAAAACAGCATCTTACGTTACACTTTCGAGAATCCCAATAATCTTTCTGGCACCTTTAATTACACGGCCGTCGTCTCCGATGTCAACAACCGGAAGACCACGGTCACCGGATCGTTCTCATATAACTCCAATGTGATTGATGTCACGGCTCGGACCACGGGGATACTCAGCACTGATGCGATCATCATCCGGGCTGATGAAAAGATTAGTCAAGAGAATTTCCGGGTGTTTTATAAGATAGACAACGGCTCTGACATCAACGTTAATCGAAAGGATCCCAATGACAAAGAGAAATACGAGACCACCGCAGAGTACAAAGGATGGGTCGCTAATTCCACCCTCAGCGTCACCGTCTACGCGGAAGCGAGTCATTACTTCCTCAACAACCCTGAAAAGTTCTCTAACGTAGTCAAACACACACACATCTACACGTTTACGACCGCTGATGACCCCAACATCGGGACAGAGGAACCCCTTGTGGAATGGAACGCAACCCGAGCGGCACTCCGACAATCGCAACTTCCAAACACGCTCAACTACGTAACACCATACCCGACCGGCATCGGTGCGACCCCCGGCTTTGAGGTCGTTGTCTTCCTAGTGGCACTCGTCGCGGTTGTTTTCCTGTTCAGGCGGAAAAACAACAAGAAGAGGACATGAGCGAGATTACCACCTTCTGTCACCAATTCAAAAAGGATTTCACCCCCCGGCCGCAGAACCCTAAGCAACCAGTACACTGTTGGTCGGAAAAAGACGTTCTTGATGGAGCAGTCGTCGATGCGTACGTCATCATCCTTCGGACACGGGGATGCTCCTGGGCGCTTACAACGGGGTGTACGATGTGCGGGTATTTCAACGACAGTATGCGTTCCTTCGTTTCTGAACAAGATCTTTTGACCCAGTTCAAGGTGGCACTGCAGGGGTATAAGAATGAAAAGATCGTGAAACTGTTCACCTCAGGCAGCTTCCTAGATCCTTCTGAGGTACCAGTGCCTGTCCAGCAACAGATCCTCTCAACCTTGAACGACACTGCAGAGAAAATCTCTGTCGAATCCCGACCTGAATACATCACTGAAAAAAATCTTGAGGCGATCAAGGAAAAGGTACAATTCAAAGGATTTGAGGTCGGTATCGGTCTGGAAACCTCAAATGATCTCATCCGAGAAAAAGCCATCAACAAGGGTTTTTCGTTCCAGGATTACACACAGGCAGCAGCATTGCTGAAAAAACATATGGTCGGTGTGAAAACCTACCTGCTGCTAAAACCACCATTCCTTACAGAGAGAGAAGCACTCAACGACTGCATCAAGTCTGCCAAAGACACATCTTCATTTACCGATCTTCTTTCCTTAAATCCGACCAATGTCCAACACCATACGGTGGTCGAGTATCTCTGGAAACGCAATCAGTACCGGCCGCCATCGCTCTGGAGTATCGTTGAGATCTTACAGCAGAGTACACAGCTTACAGATGCGTTTGTGAAATGCGACGTGGTCGGCGGGGGGAGCACCAGAGGAGCTCATAACTGCGGTAACTGTGATAAAAAAGTCCTCCGGGCTATCGAAGAATTCTCTCTGACACAAAACAAGGAGGTGCTCAGCGGTCTTTCCTGCAGTTGTCAAGAGCAATGGCAAGACCAGCTGGACCTGGAAAACCTTAGTTTCGGCTCCCTAGTTGATTTTCAACGGTGGATCCCATGAAACCGGCAGTCGAGGAACACGACATCGTCGTCCTCATTGATGAAAACCTCAAAAAGATCCTTGTCGATACCAGCGGAAAAACCGATAAGATCAGGGGAATCGGTGTCATCGACCCCAAAACGCTTGTTGGAAAAACATACGGGGAGAAACTGCAGATCGGCAGCAAACAGTTCTGGCTCCTTGTCCCATCAGTACAGGATAAACTACAAGGGCTGCATCGTCAGGCACAGATCATCCTACCACGAGATGCAGCACACATCCTGATGAACTGCGCTGTTGAACCTGGGCAGCGGGTGTTGGAGGCGGGGATCGGGTCAGGGTCGCTGACGATCGCTCTTGCTTCTGCGGTCGCACCAACAGGCAGGGTCATCTCCTATGACATCCGGCAGGAGTTCATCGACCATGCGATGAGGAACGTCACACAGGCGAATCTCACCAAATACGTAATAACGAAAATCAAGGACGTCACCACCGGGATAGATGAGACAGACCTTGATGCCGTCATCCTTGACATCCCCAACCCCTGGACCGCGGTTGCCCATGCATGGGATGCGTTGAAGATAGGAGGATACCTCTGCACCTATTCACCATTGATCTCGCAGGTAGAGCAGACCGTAAAAACAATCCAGCAGCACTCCTTCATCGAATGTAAGACCTATGAGAACATCCAGCGGGAGATGATCGTCTCAACCCATGGGACCCGGCCTAGCTTTGAGATGCTGGGTCATACCGGGTACCTGACGTTCGCTCGCAAGGTAACAACCCTTTAGGAGGAGGTGTTCTCCGAGAACAGCTCCGAATGGTTTAAATCTCTTTTCGGTATACAGGGCTTCAAATAACAATGGAGGATTTTGTTATGACGAAACGTGTGTATAATTTTTATGCAGGGCCAGCGACCTTACCACTTCCCGTTCTGAAAAAAGCTCAGGAAGAGCTGCTTGATTTCCATGGGACCGGAATGTCGATACTTGAGATTTCTCATCGGTCCAAGGAATATGACGAGGTGCACAAGAAAGCCTCTGAGCTGCTCAAAGAGCTCATGGGCATCCCCAGTAATTATAAGGTCTTATGGCTGCAGGGTGGTGCATCAACCCAGTTCTTCATGGCACCCTTGAATCTGCAACAGGCAGGAAAACCGATGGAATACGTCTATACTGGTGCTTGGGCGAAAAAAGCGATCAAGGAAGCAAAGCTCTATGGTGAAGTGAAGGTCATCGCCTCCTCAGAGGACCAGAAGTTCACTTATATTCCGAAGAATGTGTCGTTTAGCTCCAATGCCGCGTTTGGCCATATCACCGGGAATGAGACCATCGGTGGAATCGAATGGCATGATTGGCCAAAGGTCCCAAGCGATGTGCCTCTCGTCTGTGATATGTCCTCGAATTTCATGGATAAAGTCATTGATGTCAAGAAGTTCGGTCTTATCTACGCAGGAGCCCAGAAGAACCTCGGACCCGCTGGTGTTACCGTAGTCATTATCCGGGAGGATCTAATCAACCGGGTCCCCGAGAATGCCCCAACTATGTTGAAATACAAGACCCATGTGGAGAAGGACTCGTTATACAACACCTGCCCGTGTTTCTCGATCTACCTCTGTGAATTGGTCCTGGAGCATCTGAAAAACCTTGGTGGAATCCCAGCTATGGAAAAACAAAACCGGAAGAAAGCGAAACTCGTCTATGATATCATCGATAAATCGAACGGGTTCTACAAGGGAGTGGCAAAACCAGAGTCACGGTCGTTGATGAACATCACCTTTAACCTGGCGACCCCGGAGCTTGAGGCGAAATGCGTCGATGAGGCGAAGAAGAAAGGGCTCATCGGGTTGAAAGGTCATCGGGATGTCGGTGGTATGCGTGCATCGGTGTACAATGCAATGTCATTGGAAGGCACCGAGGCTCTCTGTACGTTCTTAACAGAGTTCCAAGAGCAAAACCAGTAATCCTGGTTTTTCCTCCTTTTTTTTATTCTTTTTTTCTGTGAATTGGAAAAAATACTTTCAGTGACCCTGTTTGTAGGTATATAAAGAAAGACGGCCTTATTCGTATTAATTGACTTGTGTTGCGGGGGACATGCCAGCCAAGGCTGCTGGCATTTCTGCCACTTTTCTTAGAAATCATCTAACCGTTTCATGTCCTTGTTCTTGATGAGTTGCTGGCAGGTTTCCCAGGATTTCCTCACATGGGGCGGTAATGAACCGAACTGCGCGACCCAGGTTTTCAGAAATCTTTTCGTAATCGGATCGGAGGGATACCCACTGCCAAGCGGCAGGTTCAACCTCGGTTCGAGCTCTGAGGCGATTCTTCGCACGTGTTCATCCCTGGTGACCTTGGCTATGATACTCGCTGCCCCGACGATCGGGTATTTCGCATCCGCTTTATGCTCAGAAATTATCCTTGGTTTGTAGGAAAGATGCGAGAGAATGTCCCGCCCGAACCGTTCTTCTTTGACATCCACCGCATCAACATAGCAGACATCCGGCCGGAGTTTCTCGATGATTTTGCTGTAGACGAACACCTCCAGTTCATTCAGCGTCATGCTCT
>PDVH01000359.1_pt1 | contig 11616 bp, 6 predicted proteins | sample 1369781 | NCBI WGS metagenome assembly PDVH01 (sample SAMN07795378, study PRJNA414565) | Alkali sediment metagenome, whole genome shotgun sequencing project. | isolation source: glacial lake sediment | place: Bosnia and Herzegovina: Donje Bare Lake | collected 2016-06
GAAGGACTTCGTTGGGGAAGGGGCCTTCCGGAGAATTTTTTCTATTTGCTAATAATATCTACGAAACGCCTCAATGTCATACCTGCGTCACCCATAGGGGGCGTGTAGCTCCAGTTTTTCGAATCTTCACCGTCATGGTTGACAATCCGATAGATATAATTCTCACCCATCTTCATCTCTTCATAGGCCATGGATGCCCGTAATTCAAGATCCTCCAATACTTCCGTGGTAAGGATCTTCCCCTGCTGTTGCGTGCGGCCGATAAGTTTGGGCAGCATGATCGCGGCTGCGGCTTCCTCTGGTGAAGAAAAACCCATAGTAATCTGGAGTGCATGAATTTCGTCTTCAGATGCAGGACTGATAAAGACGCTATAAACCTCAAAATCAGCAGCTAACTGCTGTATCAGAGGATGATCTCGAAACAGGTTGCCAAGGGTGGGATATAGTTCGAAGATAATCAGGCTGCTGTGGACAAATAGCCCTTGCACTTCCATTAGGTCTATAGCCTGCCAGATTGTTCGTACTTGACCTACGATAAAACGCTCAAGCGGCAAAGACCTTATATATTGTTCGGAACGAAAATAGTAATCGACGCCTTCCGTTTCAATAGATCTGGGTGGCCGGCTGGTGTAGAGAATGGGCATCTGGAAGGATATTTCCGGGTGCACTTTATAGAGGGCTTTGATCAGAGGCGATTTCCCGACACATGATGGGCCCGACAGAATAATGAGACGCTTTTTCATGTTCATTGCAATTTGCTCGTAAATTACTACAATTTCAAGCTACATGAAATATTGGCAAAGGGGAAAAATGCGTTGTCATTATGCATTTTATATATTAAGTTTAGTAAAAATTATGGTTTCATCTCTTATTAGCCTTTAGCACCAAAATATACTTGTGTAAATGCAGAAAGGATAGAGATGCCTGACCCTAAGAAACGCTTTTCAGTGTATAGAAGAGGCTTGCATGGAGCAAAGAAAACATGATCACTATTAACAGTTTTCTGCATCGAAATGATTTAAAAGATTTCATACAAAGATGGATGTACTTTGACGTGTATCCCTCCGATGCAGATTTGATTACACGCCTGGTTCATTTCAACAATGTATACCTTTCCAGGTATCTGAAGATTTTTTCAGAAAAAGTGTTTCGGGAACTGCATAAATGTGAACTGCATTGCAGGCCTGCCTACATAAAGAGTGACCTTAAGGATGCGATCGTTGCCAATCCTCCTTATCAGAATCAGCGGATAGACCGATTAATTGCAGACTACCACGCTGAGCCGGGACGTTTTTACAGGGAGACTCCTTTCCATGCGACGTTATTTTTCAGGAAACACGACTCTGCAGATGAATATCTTGGGTCAAGCAGGAAAAAGCGTGTGCACAGGATGGCAGAGAAATCCGCCCGGAGGATTATCGACTGGATGTTCGATGCTATAAGGAAGCGCGCCGATCTGCTTGCAGATGATCGCGCACGAATCCTTGGCATTCCCAGGGACCAGCTGGCGACATCACAGGAAGAGATGATTGAAGAATTTCTTAAGGCCGAGGATCGCTTGCTTGAAGATTTCAAACAGAAGCGGGCGATTTATGATGTTGAAGATATGGTAATCAATGATGTGGCAGGTGTGAAGTTGATACTCGAAGATGCACAACAGGGGGAGTTGATGAGTCTGCTCCGACATATGGAGGGATGCGACATTGTTGAAGAGGAGCGACATACAGGGAAGTTCAATGCCACTAATGTGATCGTAAGTTATAGCCCACCCCGTGAAGAGATTCTTGGTCAGCCTTTGAGCGAGAAGATCATTGACATCATGCGCCTAAGAGGCTCAAGAGCGAACGATTACAATAGAGAGTTTGCAGAATTCGTCAGGTCCGGTGAGGATCATATATATCTGGAAATAATAGTTTCCAATTACGAAGAAATGCTGGAGAGTGAAATAGGCCGATGCATGCACGAAGACCGGATCATAGAGCAGCGCTTGCGGCAACCGTACAACGGACACCTCGCAAAAAATATAGAGTACCTCATGGAGTATCTGTTTGTCTTTCCTTATTCATCACAATATGAAATGGGTGAATTGCCGATCAAGCTGTGGAACCGTTACCTGCCTGACTACTTTGATGAGGTTCTGAGAGGGCTTTACCACATCCCGCGGGGCAACACTATGGAGGAATGAACGAGTTTTAAAATTTCCGGCAACAATGAATTTCTATTATTCTGCGTCATCACAAAAAGCTCAACGTCAGCACGTTTTTTTATTTCCCGGTTCATAAATTCGGCTACGTATTTATGCAGCAGTTAGGACATTTCCGTGTACTATTGTCATTTCGGGCGTAGCGAGAAATCTTAATAGGAATTAAAAGATATCTCCCGGAGTTTACCCCGAGTAAACCGAGGGGGTCGATATGACACCTTAATAATGAAAAGATGTACTTAGGAATGAACGAGTTTTAAAATTTCCGGCAACAATGAATTTCTATTATTCTGCGTCATCACAAAAAGCTCAACGTCAGCACGTTTTTTTATTTCCCGTTCCGGCTCCAGTACTGTCTTCAATAATTGGGTGAATTTATCGGAAATGCATTCCATCTTACCTATTTCGTCAATTATGATCGCACCGATATCGGGATTAAAAAAAGCGATATGGTCGAGAAAATCCTCGAAGGCGGGAATATCCACGCCATATTTGCCAACTCTGTCGTGACTTGCGATATCAGTATGGGAAAGCGTTGCCCTCTTGCCGTCAAGGCTTACCAAAGAAAAGCCCTTGCGAATTCCTTCGACTCGTATCTCCTCTGTGTAAAACCCGGCAGGATTGAGGTGCTGCAAACCGTGCGAGATTTTCTTTATAAGTGTTGTCTTGCCGATGCCGGGAGAGCCTGTTATGAGAATGTTTTTCTTTCGCATGGTAAAACTCATTGACACTCTGTACTGGTTTTTCTATACTTCAGGCCGTCAAAGAATGTTTTCAATAAGTTTATCAAAATCAAAGTGGTTTTTCATTGAAAAAGATTTCTCTCATACCTCTAATCGGTATCATTTATTTTACGGTCAGTGGCGGGGCCTTCGGGTTAGAAGAGCTGGTGAGCTCAACGGGACCTGGGCTTGCCCTCGTGCTGCTCATTGCAACCCCTCTTCTATGGAGCCTTCCTGTCGCTTTGATGGTATCAGAGATGAGCTCCATGCTGCCCGTCCATGGGGGTTATTACCGATGGGTGTACTTTGCCCTGGGACGTTTCTGGGGTTTTCAGCAAGGCTGGTGGATTTGGATTTTCACCTTCGTAGACATGTCCATCTATCCCGTGCTCTTTGCGGATTATGCAAAATATTTTTTCCCCCATCTCGCCGGATGGCAGCACTGGCTGGTCTGTCTTCTCGTTATTTATACCTCGCTAGTAATTAACCTGCGGGGCGCACACTCGGTAGGTCGTAGCTCTGTTTTGGCATTCGTGATCGTGAATATCCCTTTTTTGCTTTTCACAATTCTTGGGATATCAAAGATTGAACACCCTCCCTGGGTTCCCTGGACCCTGGGGGGCGACAATTTAATCCAAACCATTGGCTTGGGACTGGCCGTGGTCATCTGGAATTATTCAGGATGGGACAATGTGAGCACCTTCGCAGGTGAGGTGGATAATCCCAAGCGCAATTATCCGTTGGCCCTGATGATTTCCGTTCCCCTGATTACCCTCATGTATTTGCTTCCCATGGCGGTGGGGGTAGGGACCACTGTGAATTGGAGCGAATGGCAGACCGGAGATATTGCCAAGGTGGCCGGTCAGGTAGTTGGGCCATGGCTTGGAGCCATGATGTCTCTCGCAGTCATGTTTAGTGTATGGAGCCTTTTCAATAGCCAACTTCTCTATACATCACGCCTGCCCTTTGCTATGGCCGAGGATGGGTTCTTCCCGAAATGGATTGCAAGGCGGAACGTCCGATGGGGAACTCCCCACATTTCTCTTCTGATATGCTCAATTATCTATAGTCTCTTTTGCCTGCTTGATTTCAAGAAACTCGTCGTGATCAACGTCCTGATCTATTCCACAGCTCTTCTGCTCCAATTTTATGCCCTCATCAAGCTGCGCCGCGAGAGGCCGGAATTTCCCCGTCGTTTTCGGATTCCTGGCGGCTGGACAGGCGTCATTCTGTCCACCAGTTCGGTTGTGATCTTTGCTGCCGTGTGCTTCATATTCTTCCTTTTGGGCACGGGTGACAGTTGGAAACAAGTGGTCATTGCCGCTGTAATGCTGCTGACAGGACCTCTTGTTTTTGCGATTGCCACTAAGGTCCTGGAGCAGTCACCGGAGAATGAAGCATGGCTTCGGGAGCTGGATCATAGTCCGGATATGGATTGATCTATGTTGGGGCATGCATAGTGGCGAGCGAGGCATTCAGTGGGCCTTAAAATATTTACCAGCAACAGACTAGAGATTCTCATAGAGAAACTGAGCGAAGTTCTCAAGAGACCTCTTTCTTCGCCTTTGGACAAAGAGGTAATTATTGTGCAGAGCCGGGGAATGGAGCGCTGGATATCCATGCAGCTGGCTCATCATCTGGGCATCTCAGCAAATATCTCCTTTTCCTTTCCCAAAGCATTTGTGGCGCGAGTTATGTCCGCTGCAATACCGGATTTTCATCGGAATCAGGCTACTGAGCCCGACACGATGACGTGGAAAATCCTGGGAATGCTTCCTTCATATGTCAAAACTCCGGGCTTTGAGGTTATCGATGTCTATCTTGGTGGCAGTGGCACCGTTGAGGAGGAGGCATCGCGGTTTAACCTGAAGCTCTTCCAGCTTGCGGAGCGCATAGCTAATGTTTTTGATCAGTATGCGATATTTCGGCCTGAGATGGTGATATCCTGGGAGGAGGGAAGGACGAGCGAGAAAGATGAGAAGTGGCAGGCGGAATTATGGCGTGCATTGATGAAGGGAGATTGTTTTTATCACCCTGCGAGGCTCAGGGACATCTTTCTCAAAAAAATGCAATATCAGCATGTTGACATAAATAATCTGCCTGAACGAATTTCAGTCTTTGGCATATCATCGCTGCCGCGCTTTCATTTAGACATTATTTACGCCCTTGCAAGTTCATTGGAAGTTAATCTTTTCCTCATGAGCCCGTCGCAAGAATTCTGGCTTGATATCCGCTCTGACAGGGAGATGAGGCGGGAGCTCTTGAGAGTGAGGGAGAAAACTGGGTGGAAGACCCCTACGGAAGAGGCATTGTATCTGGAAAGGGGCAACAGCCTGCTCTCATCACTGAGTTCCCTCGGAAGGGAATTTTTTGGCTCCATGTCTGATTTTCAAGCTGAGTTTTACGATTCCTTTGTGGACAGCGGCGAGAAAAACATTCTTTCAGCCGTACAGTCGGACATACTCAATTTACGGGACAGGGGCAGGGTGGATGATGAACCGCCGTTAAGCATCTCTGATGATGACTTGTCGATACAAATCCATTCTTGTCACAGTAAAATGCGGGAGGTCGAGGTTCTCCATGACAATGTCCTGGCCATGTTCGAAGAAGACGCCTCACTGATGCCCAAAGATATCCTGGTAATGACACCGGATATTGAATCGTATGCACCCTTCATAAATGCCGTCTTCGATATTCCTGAAATAAGTGAATCCGGTGAGAGAAAGAGCATTCCCTTCACCATAGCCGATATCAGTGTGAAGACTGAAGTCGATATTACTGATACCTTCTTCGATATTTTAGACCTCTACGGGAGCCGGTTTGAAGTATCCCGGATCATTTCCATCCTCGAATCGGCCTATGTCAGCAGAAAGTTCGATTTCTCGGAGAAGGACGTAGCCTTGATCAGATGGTGGGTTGCGGATGCACGGATATACTGGGGTCTCGACGAAAACCATCGCCTGCGCATGGGACTTCCGGGCATTTCGGAAAATACATGGAAGGCAGGACTGGAGCGTCTGCTTTTGGGTTACGCGATGCCTCAAAAGGACGACCAACTCTTTGAAGGGGTTCTGCCTTATAGTAACATTGAAGGAGGTGAGGCTGCGGTCCTGGGCCGGCTTCTGACTTTCACAGATGAACTCTTCAGGCAGGCAAGAGACCTTGGACGCTTGATGACTATCAGCGACTGGTCGCGCATACTGATCGGCATGCTGGATAAATTTTTTCAAGTTGATGATGACATGGAATCGGAGAGGGGGTTCCACATTTTCAGACGGAAACTAAGGGACCTGGAAGGCATGCAGGTCAATGCAGGGTTTTGTGAAGCTGTCGGGATCGATGTAATAAAGTATTATTTGAGGCATGTCCTTGCGGAAGAAATGCTTGGCTCCGGTTTCCTGACAGGCGGCATGACTTTCTGTGCCATGCTGCCCATGCGGAGCATTCCCTTCAAGGTCATATGCCTTCTGGGTATGAATAACAACAGTTTTCCCCGCCAGTCAAGGTCATTAGGCTTTGACCTGATGTTGAAATCGCCGAGGCCCGGCGATCCGTCGCGACGAAACGATGACCGCTATCTCTTTTTGGAAGCTATTCTGTCGGCAAGAGAAAGGCTATATATCAGCTATATCGGTCAGAGCATAGAGGATAACAGTCTTCTGCCTCCGTCAGTGCTGGTAAGTGAACTTCTGGATTACATTAAGCAGGGCTTTGAGATTTGCGGGAAAGACATATCTCTGCATATCGTAACAAAGCATCGCCTCCAGGCCTTCAACCCCCAATACTTCAGGGGCGATTCGAGGCTGTTCAGTTATTCCGAGGAGGATTGCAGGGGCGCGCGCAGCCTCGTAAGCCCTAGTGCGCCTCCATGTGTTCTTATAGACGGCGTGCTTTCTGAACCGGGAGATGAATGGAAAACCATTNATTTAAAAGATNTCATGAGCTTCTTCAGGAATCCGGCNAGATTCATTCTGCAGAGACGTCTAAGTGTTATGCTTGAAGATGAAGCAGAACAACTTCGNGAACAGGAATTGTTTGATCTTNCGGGTCTCGAAAAATACGCTCTTGAACAGACTCTCGTAGAGAAGGCGCTTNCAGGAGGGAGCCTCGACGAGTATTTTGCCGTTGCCAAAGCATCNGGACAGCTTCCCTATGGTACAGTTGGATCTTATCGCTATGGCAGTCTTGCTCAGGATGTGGATATATTTGCCGAGAGTATTCGCCCTTATATTATTACAGAGAGACTGTCTCCACTGGATATCAAAATGGATATTTCCGGGTTTATGCTGACGGGCCGTATCGATTCCATTCATGCGTGCGGTGTTATGCACTTCCGGTACGCACGACTTAAGGCACGTGACTTCCTGCAGGTATGGCTGCGGCAGCTCGTGCTGAATATTGTTGGAAAGGAGGGCTATCCGCGCCGGAGCTATCTATTTGGCAGCGCCGGCGCGTGGGAATACAAGCCCGTCGATGAAGCGGAGGAAATACTTGAGAGACTGCTAAAAGCATATTGGATGGGCTTATCTAAAGCACTCAAATTTTTTCCTGACAGTTCATGGGCCTATGCACAGGCGGTACTCATAAAGGGGAAATCGAAAGATAGAGGTGCAGAGGATGCAAGGAAGATTTGGGAGAGGAGCGATTTCGGTGAAAGGCCCGGCGAATGCGAGGACCCATATTTTAGCCTCTGCTTCCGCAATGTGGACCCCCTTGATGTAGAGTTTCAGGAAATTGCAGAAGAAATTTTTGCGCCGCTCTTCGCACATCAAATAGATCTGCAACCATAATGTGATGGCAGCAAACAGGATAATTCTAGACACATGAAAGAATTTGATCCGATTAACAGTCCTCTTGACGGAAAAAATCTTATTGAGGCCGCGGCAGGCACAGGAAAGACCTATGCCGTAACGTGCCTTTTTGTCCGTCTAATAATCGAGAAAGGGCTGGCTGTTAAAGATATCCTCGTGGTTACCTTTACCGTCGCGGCTACGGAAGAGTTGAAGGACAGGATTCGTAAGAAACTCAAGGATGCCCTGGATTCATTTGCGAAGGGGCAATGTGATGAATCATTTTTAAGAGGACTTCTGAAAAAATATCCTGACGAGGGAGATCGGAAGATAGCAGTGGAAAGGCTTACCGCCGCGATAAGGGATTTTGACGAGGCCGCAATCTTTACCATTCACGGTTTCTGTCAGAGAATGCTCTATGAAAATGCCTTCGAGAGCGGCACCCTGTTTGATGTGGAAATGGTAACGAATCAGGAAGACTTAAGAGAAGAGATAGTGGAAGACTTCTGGAGAAGTCATTTCTATGACTCCCTTCCGCAACTGGTCGAGTATGCCATGAATCGGGGTTTCAGCCCGGAATATTTTCTCAAGTTGTTGGAGAATAACGCCATGAACCCCGATGTCAGGATCATTCCGGAAGCGGACCCTCCGGACATGGCCGCAATTGCCGACTCGTTGGCGCATTTCGAAGGGAAACTCAACAGGCTTCGGGAGATGTGGAGAGTTTCGCATGAAGAGATATCTGAGAAGCTTAAGAGCCAAAGTCTCAAGGCCAATGTTTATGGCAAGAGAGTGCCTGCCATGACAGAGGCAATGCAAATATTTCTCGCTTCCAACAGGCAGCGCTTCACGCTGTTTAAAGACTTTGAAAAATTCACGCAGGCACGAATCAGCGCATCAATAAAAAAGGGGGCAGCACCTCCGAGTCACGAATTTTTCTCTCTATGCGAGGACGTCGTCGTTATGGCCCGTGCTGTGACAGATCTCATGGAAAGACATCTGCTGTTTCTCAAGACTGAGATGATCCTGACTGCCAGAAGAGAAATCGCGGCCCGGAAGGGCCTGCGGAATATTATGTTTTACGATGACCTCCTGCTGAAAATGCGGTCAGCGCTGGAAGGAGCGGGGGGTGACGCCCTTGCAACAGCGATCAAGCGCAAATACAAATCTGCAATAATTGATGAATTTCAGGATACGGATACGATTCAGTACGCAATTTTCCACGCCATTTTTGGAAATGAAGGGGGGGACCTTTTTCTTATTGGCGATCCTAAACAGACCATATTTGACTTCCGGGGTGCCGATGTGTTTGCCTACATGAAGGCCGCGTCCATAGTTGAAGCAAAATATGCTCTCATAGAGAACTGGCGATCCGAACCAGGATTGGTGAAGGCTATCAATACGCTCTTCTCACACAGGCAAAAAGCTTTCGTTTATGACGGGATTTCTTTTCAACCTGCTGATGCAGCCTCCGGTAAAGAGCGCATATATCTGAAAGTGAAGGGTAAAAATGAAGCTCCCCTGCATCTGTGGATCGTTCCAGGAGACAGGCTATCACCGACAGGAAAAGGCCTGGCGAAAGGCAGGGCGAGATCGCTGATTTGCCGCGCCTTGACATCAGAGATAGCACGATTGCTTGAGTTGGGCAGGGAAGGGAAGGCCCTCATCGGCATGGAACCCATCCATGAAGGAGATATCGCCGTTCTGGTAAGAACGAACAGGGAGGCCGTTCTTGTTCAGGAATCTCTCTCTGAAATAGGCATTCCCAGCGTCCTCCACGTGAAGGAAAATATCTTTGATTCCCGCGAAGCAGTGGAGATGGAAAGAGTATTGAAGGGTATTGCCTATCCGGATCGCGAAGGACTTGTACGAGGCGCCCTAACCACGGATATGATGGGAGCGGATGGGAAGGATCTGGATAAATTCATAAAGGAGGAAAATGAATGGAGGATATGGCTTGAACGCTTCTGGAACTATCATGAAATCTGGCATGCCCAGGGCTTTATCAGAATGTTCAGGCAGCTCGTGGCTAGAGAACACGTCAAACAGCGTCTTCTTCGGTATCCTGATGGTGAACGTCGCCTGACCAACGTTCTTCATCTGTCGGAACTCCTTCAACGCGAATCTGTCGGAAAGAGGCTGGGACCGATGCCACTCCTGAGGTGGCTTATAAAGCAAAGGGGTTCCCAAATTGTGCGATCCGATGAAGACCAGATTAGGCTGGAAAGCGATGAAAAGGCCGTGAAGGTCGTTACCGTCCATAAGAGCAAGGGCCTCGAGTATCCCGTCGTCTTTTGTCCTTTTGTATGGGGAGATTCAAATGTCAAGGGCGACATCTTGTTTTTTCATGATGAACAGAATGACTGGAGATTAACCTGTGACGTCGGTTCTTCCAACCGGCAATGCGGTGAAGAGAATGCGAGGAAGGAGCTTCTCGCTGAAAATGTTCGTCTCCTATACGTCGCCCTTACCAGGGCAAGGCATCGATGTTATCTGGTTTGGGGAAAATTTAATGACGCAGGTACTTCCGCCCCTGCATATCTGTTTCACAGGGGTGGAGCGGATTCATGCGACAACGTTATGGACGAGACCAATGAGCGTTATTGTAAATTAACGGACAGTGACCTTCTCAGCGACATCGGCGATGTTGTGCAAAAATCTGAAGGGACCATAGATGCCTACGAAATGCCCATCGGGGCAGTGCGTAAATACGGGGCGCGCTATGATATAGAGGAGAGCGCAGAGTGCCGCCATTTTTGGCGGACTATTGACAGATCCTGGAAAATAGCAAGTTTCTCTTACCTCACGTCCGATAGACCCCACGTTGCGGATCTCCCGGACCGGGATATCAGTCCTCACATGGATATCTCCGATGAAGATGCGACCGGCCCGCAGGCGTCGGGAATTTTCGCATTCCCCAAAGGCGCAAGGGCAGGGAGTTTTCTTCATGACATCATGGAGCACACGGACTACACGCAAAAAGATATGGCCGCGGCAAGAACCCTTGTCTCCCAGAAACTTCCTGAATACGGTTTCGAGGAAAAGTGGGTTGATGCAGTCACCTCCATGCTGGAAAATGTCGTCAACATGCCTCTTGATTCAGAGGATGACAGGTTGAAGCTCACGGCTGTAAAAGTCCGCGACCGCATCAATGAACTCGAATTCTATTTTCCGCTTAAGCACATTTCTCCGGAAGCACTCAGGTCAATTTATAATATTGCCGGATCAATGTTTAAAACGGACGGTGTGCGGGCAATCCCTGAGATTATGGAGAAGCTCCGGTTCAGCCCCGCAAGAGGATATATGAAGGGCTACATGGACATGGTGTTCAGGTACGCAAACAGGTTTTACTTAGTTGACTGGAAATCAAACTTTTTAGGGGCCCAGGTGAGGGATTACAATACAGCCGCCCTTTCCCGCGTCATGGCGGAGTCTTTTTACTTTCTACAATATCATATTTATACGGTGGCCCTGCATAAGTTCCTGCAATTACGGATGTCTGATTACAAGTATGAGACCCATTTCGGGGGGGTGTATTACTTATTCCTCCGCGGTATGGACCCTGCCTGGGGCCATAACTACGGAATTTATTATGACCGCCCCGAGGAAGGCCTCATCGAGAGTTTATCAAAGATCTTAATTGGAGAAGCTTAATGACGGCGCAAAAAATTAAGTTCATTGCAAACAGGTATTAATCATGAGTGGAGCACAGCTTAGCCTTAATAACAAATATTTTTCCGACCTGGATATTCACTTCGCCCGTTTTATGGGGCAACTTTCGGGAAGCCATGCACCGGAGATTTTGCTTGCTGCCGCAATGGTCAGCCGTTTCACGCGAGAGGGGAATATATGCCTCGACCTTACATCTGCAGATGGCAGGCCCTTAAACGGTGACGACGAG
>PDVH01000360.1_pt1 | contig 11594 bp, 14 predicted proteins | sample 1369781 | NCBI WGS metagenome assembly PDVH01 (sample SAMN07795378, study PRJNA414565) | Alkali sediment metagenome, whole genome shotgun sequencing project. | isolation source: glacial lake sediment | place: Bosnia and Herzegovina: Donje Bare Lake | collected 2016-06
GGCATCGACGGCGCCCCTTTCCTGCCAGAATCCCAGGAAGCCGCTGACCAGAACGATAAAAACAATAATAACTGCATCCACGTGGTCTTGAAGGAAGAAAGATAACCCGGCAGCAAAAATAAGCGTCAGGATAATGGGACTCTTGAATTGGGCAAGCAAGAGCGCAAACGTATCGTATCGTTTCTGTGGCTTCAGTAGATTGGCGCCGTAATCAACCAGCCGCCGCCTCGCCTCCTCACTGCTCAATCCTTCCTGCTGAGATTCAAGCTGAGCAAGTAAATCAGCCTGTGGGATGCTCCAGAATATAGGTGATTGTTGAATCATTCGGCTTACCAATCGTGATGACGGACTTATGGTTTTTCTAAATGGGTTCGATAATTAGAGCGGGCTTAATCCCTGCCAGCTTCAATAGACAGATCGACATCTTCCAATGGAGGCTTTGCAGGATTCCAACGAAACCTCCAGCGAGAGGTCGCGGTGCGCACAGGGGCGGCCATGTCCGAAGACTGGTATTCCACCCATACAGTCAGATCAAACCACCAGTTAAGGATTGCCTTGTAGCCCCAGAGGTGAACCTTGCTGGCCACGCCCGGGTGCTCAGCAAGCAGCAGGTCGTACATGTCCCAATTGAATGTCTCTCCGGGAGGAATCGATTCCGCGGTCTTGATCCGGGAGAGGGCCTCGGTTATATCTTGAACCGATCCTCCTTCCTGGGCCAGCGTGGCATGTGGCACAAACCCAAACACTGCCGTATTGCCGGCATTGCTTATCGAAAGAATCGCTCTGCTGAAAGGTATCTCCCTGCCCCCGGTCACGTGTAGTTTTGATAGGGCTGCTTGCAGAGAAATCTCTAGGTTGAGCTCTTGTCTTTTCTCTGACGCGTCCTTCTCTGTTACATTTGAATTCATGGCCTCTACCCTCCCCATTTTCTTTGCCGATAAAACAACTGCACAGCTGCTCAATCTCTATTCTCTACAGATCGAAGTATACGTGTTTCGATTTTGACAGCATAGATGACCACTTATCTTTTCTACTAACAATTGAATAAATTTACGCCCTTTTAAAAGGATCTGTCAATCGCTAATTGGATAACTGCATATTCTTATTTCTATGGATGGCCTAAAAGACAGAACATTAAGAAACAAAGGCTTGAATCCTTGAATCATCTTTGCAACCAAATGGGAGAAGAATCACTGCAAAGAGAATATTTTTAATTGCCGCTTGCGTTTTTCAAAAATACTGCCTAAAAAAGGATATACACAGTTCCAAGGCATCTTAAAATAGAAGGAGGCTCCAATGAAAGTAGTAGCTCTAAACGGAAGCGCCCGTAAAGACGGCAATACGGCAATTCTCATCAATACGGTTTTCGACGAGCTGAAAAAAGAAGGAATTGAGACGGAAATGATTCAGCTTGCGGGAAACCCCATAGCTGGGTGCATTGCCTGTTACAAGTGCTTTAAGAACAAGAACCGTCGGTGCTCGGTTGACAAAGACATACTTAATGATTGCATTGCAAAGATGGAGAAAGCTGATGGCATATTGCTGGGATCACCCACCTATTTTTCCGATGTCTCGTCAGGCATGCGGGCATTTATCGAGAGATGCGGCTTTGTTTCACGGGCGAACGACTATATGTTCAAATACAAGGTCGGGGCCGCGGTTGTCGCCGTGCGCCGGGCCGGTGCGATCCCCGCGTTCAACTCCATGATGCTCTTTCTGCATTACATGCAGATGATCATGCCGGGCTCCAGTTACTGGAATTTGGCTATCGGAAGGGACCCCGGTGAAGTATTGAAAGATGACGAAGGGATTCAAACCATGAAGACGCTTGGTCAAAACATGGCATGGCTTCTCAAAAAAATCCATGGATGAGATGCTGGCTATTTAATCAGCCCACTTGACATATTCATCTATACCGGCCCTTTTTCTTTCAAAGCTGTTGATGGGATAGTTCTGATCAGGATGTCCCATGGCTATGCCTATGACGATTCTCCGATCCTCCGGAATGGACAGGATTTTGCGCAATAGCTCAGGATGTCCGACAGAAGCAGCCATAATGCAGGTTCCGATCCCCTTCTGATGGGCAGCAAGACATATGGTCTGCAAGATGAGGCCTACATCGAGCATAGCATATTCAATAAGTGTATCCCTGGGAATACAGGCAACAATCAAACATGGTGCACCGAAAAGCAAGGCCATGTTTTCATATAATTTCTTGCGGGCCTCCTTGTCTTCGCGCGTGATGTTCAGGGTCGTCAGAATGATTCCCCCAAGTTCGCCATACCTTCTTTTCAGGTGCGCGGGCCAGACTTCCGGCATAGACACATCGGGGGTGAAAGGCCGGTCATTGATAAACAAATCGTGATTTGCTTTTCTGAAATCCTCTAGCGGTTTCCCTGTCAGCACATAAAATTCCCACGGCTGCGTGTTGCCCCAAGATGGCGCCCAGCGAGCCGTCTCCATGATTTCACGGATAGTATCCCGAGAGATCACCTCAGGTTTGAATTTCCTGATGCTCCGCCTGGCTTTGATTGCAGCTCCTAATTCCATTTCAACATCCTCCCACGATTATTTTATTATTCACTCTCACGCAGCCGACACAGAGGATTCTAGTGCTGCTTTGAACAAAGGTCCCTGCAAAAGGAGTTTAAACTAGGGACCTCTGTTTCGTTAAGAAGATAAGGAGAGAGAATAATGACGCAAAATTTTGTTTATTTCTAAAAAGAGTGCACAAATTTCCCTGCATGCATATTAACCAAATCGAGATTTGCTTAATATTTCATTACTCCCGCTAACTTTAAATTGGGCAGGAAAAAACCTGCGACGACAACGCCGCTTATGATCACGGCCCAGAAAATGTACTTCAGCATTTGCCGGGAATCAAATTTTGTCTCAAGCTTCATGCCCGAAAAAATAAACCCGAGAGCAAGAAACACAACAACGATAATAACACCATGCGTTGTCCAGTGATGCCCCAGCGCCGCCTTCATGGCACTCATGACAGCATCGTTCTTTTCCTTGATGACCAGTATAACAGCATTTAAAAAGCTTGTTACGACCAAAGAAATACCAAACCCGGCGGCATATTTATCCATCAGTGTATTTTCCATAACTCCTACCTCCCCATAAGTCCCATGGTTACGCCTTTGCTGATGATCCCGCCGGCGCCTTCCATGAAAAACCCCAATAAAACGATCAGAGCAGAAATCCCGAGTACCAGGTTTCGTCTCTGCTTCTCCATGAGAGGGATATTCCTATAGACAGCGATCGGCAGGTATATGGCAAGCAGTAACATCGCAAAAAAGATATGCTCCTTGACTTCCATGAAAAAATTATGGGCCCACGACCATTGACCTGCTTTTATGATATCCCTGTCATGGCCGTAATAAACCACATACCAGTATCCTCCGATAAGATAGGCAAGGACAATAAACGCGGCAACGGCCAGGCTTAATTTTTTTATCCTCTCAATATTCCCCTCATTGACATTTAAGACATCCACGAACAACGCGACAGCAAAGAGGATGCCAATGACGCCCAGTGCCACATGAGTCATCATTACTCCCTGGATAAACATAATCTCCCTCCCTTCCGGAAAACTTAATGTTGAATGCTTTTTTTGTTAAGCATTATTAACCCGGCAAGCAAATTTACTAATTTGTCATTCCGTACGGAAGCCGGAATCTACTGAAAAGACTGGATGCCCCCGTATCAAGTACGGGGCAGGCTTATCAAGTCCGGCATGACATACTTTGATATATATTACTTGCCAGAATATTAGACTTCGTGGATCTGTTCTCCTCATTGCTTGTTTCCTTCCTTCGGACCGAAGGTATACTGATAAGCAATATAAAAGTTGTAGTAGTTCGGACCATAGATATCCTGGCCCGCAGAGAGCAGTATATGGTGGTTATCCGTCAGGTTTATTATGGCGCCGACCGTGTATCCCTTGCTCTCGTCGATATCGGCCTTGCTTGCTGTCTTGTAGTAGAGCTCTACTCCAAGGGTAAGCTTTTTAGTGATCTCTCGCTGTACTTGCCAGCCGAAATACCACCAGTCCCTGTTGTCCTCGCCGGAAGTAAACCAGTAGCCCCCTCCCCCGTAAGTCGTCCACGGGCCCCAGCTCTTCTGGAACCAGAGGGGCAGGAACAACTGGGTCTTGCCGTTCCCCAGCCCTCTCGAAGACTCGCCGGTGGGAATTTCCAGCAGTGGAAATGTCCCCACCATTGGAAAATACTTCGTTTCCTGGATGAAACGGTACTTAATGCCGACCTCAGTATCTCCGTAACCATATTGTGACGCCTCCCCTTCCGGCTTCACATACTGCATGGGAGCAATCAGATGGACCATAGCATTCGGCACAATTCCATAGTTGATCTCAACGTGGGGCAGCGTGGCGGAGTTCTGGTCCCGGTCATGGCTGTATTGTGAGCCGAGATATAGCTCCCAGTGCTTGTATTCCACCGGTTCCGGATCATCGGTCTTAAATGGAGGGCCAGCGAAAGCCGCCCTCTGCATCAATGCAAGGATAAGCAAAAGTGCCGCAACAGCGAATATGTTTATTCTTTTCATTATATTTCCTTTCCGATAGCGAAAGCCTTTCCCAGATATTTTCCCACACCGTAGTAGGATTGTATCTCCGGTCCAAAAAGTATCGGCCTTACTTTTTCCATATCCGGCAAACCGTCTTCACCGAGCACGGATTCCTCGGCTTTGACATCCATGATCTCACCAATAAAGTGTGTGTGAATCCCGATTTCACTGGAGCTGAGCAGTTTGCATTCCAGGATCAGGGGAAATTCCTGTATATAAGGGGCATCTACCTTATCGCTCTTTACGGCTGTATGCTCGGCAGCGGAAAATTTATCCACATTTCTCCCGGAAACCAATCCGAAGTAGTCAGCTATTTTAACATGTGATGCGGAAGGTACATTAACGGTGAATGCCTTGCGTTCCATAATGTTGCCATGGGTATAGGTGGCCTTTCTTATGGAAACAGCCACACAGGGTGGTTTGGAACTGCATACCCCTCCCCATGCTATAGTCATCGCATTAGGTTCCCCATTTTTGTTATACGTCCCTATTACCCATACAGGTGTCGGATAAATCAACGTCCTTGCACCGAATGACTTCTTCATAAGTTCACCTTTTTAATTTAATATCCAATGTATTTTAATGGAATTTACCGATGACACAATAGTAGTTTTATGAACGTAGAATGGTAGAATAATGCTCCTATCGATACTTGCCCCATTTTATTTTTTCCTTGTTTTTTTACGGAAGGCGATTATACGATAAAAATAATGAAATGCTTCATTCTCAAAAAGGAGGAAAGGTCATGGATATATTCACCACAATCAGGGAACGGCGGAGCTGCAGGAGTTTCCTGCCCGATCCGATCGGTGACGACGTGATTGAGAAAATTCTGGAGGCTGCCGTCTGGGCGCCATCGGCGGCTAATAATCAGCCCTGGGAGTTTATCGTTATTACCAACAAGTCTGTCAAAAAGGAAATCTCTTCGGAATCTGAGAAATGCAGAAAAATTTTGTTTGAAAAAAGCGGGTGGAAGTGGGTTGACCGATACAGGATCAACTTTCTCGAAGAGGCGCCTGTGGTTATAGCCGTAGTCGGAGATCCGCAGAAGACCGGAGCGGACATGTTCCTGGAAGGAGGCGGCCTGGCCTATCGAGACGGGTGTGCGGCGGCCATACAGAACTTGCTTCTTGCAGCCCGTGCCCTCGAACTGGGAACTCTCTGGTTTACCCTCTTTGACAAGGGAGTTATTCGGAGAATCCTCAAGCTCGATGCGGCAAAAGAACCTCTGGCCCTTATCTGCCTGGGTAAAGCGGGAACTGCAACAACCCCTCCTCCCAGAAAGGGCGTCGCGGAAAAGACAATTTATCTTCGCTGATCTATCATTATTCCAGCAGTGTATATGAAAAACAACGATCTCTGTAGAATATGTGAAAAAGAAAAGGTTTTTGCAAAATGTTTAGGATGCGAAAAGCTTCTATGTGAACAGTGCGCCTTTTTTGAACTGATAGGTTCGGGCTGCGGGTGTGTCTGGCCGGTATACTACTGCTTTACGTGCGCGCATGATCAGATGATCAATCCGAACGCCGTGTTGAGGGATCCGGACGCATAGTTCATTTAATAAGGCCGGCGACAAGGAAGGCATCTTGTCTGACCGATAGGAGGAAACGTGGAATTTCTTATAAAATTGCTTTCGAGTGTTGCCATTATAATTGTGTGCACACAAATCGGCCGCAAGTTTCCCTCCCTCAGCGGCCTCATCGCCACCATGCCCATCATAAGCGTGATCATCCTCGTCTGGATATATACAGACAACCCGGGAGATTTCAAACTGATGGAAAGTTTTACAAAGGCTGCTCTGTGGGGGATTCTACCGAGCATCCTGTTCTTTATCGTTGCATATATCTGTTTCATGAGGCATTATCCCATTGGAATCGTGCTTTGTGCGAGTTTCGGTATATGGCTGATGGGAGCGTTTGTTCACCAGTGGTTTCTGCGCTAAAGTGAGGTACAGATTATGTCCATTCAACCCGACAACTACAAGAGTATTGTTTTTTTCACCGGAGCGGGAATGTCCGCCGAAAGTGGCGTTCCCACATACCGTGGCAGGGGGGGAGTCTGGAGCCAGTACAGGTGGGAAGAATACGCCTGCCAGGAGGCTTTCGACGGCGATCCGGAAAAAGTGCTCAAGTTTCATGAATTGAGAAAACAATCAGTACTGAAATGTGTGCCTCATGCGGGGCACCACGTGATTGCAAAATTGGAAAAAAAGCATCTTAATGTCCGTGTAGTCACACAGAATATCGACGGAATGCACCAGCGGGCGGGAAGCTTAAATGTCACAGAATTGCACGGCAGTCTCTGGCGTATGCGGTGCTCTGCACATGGAGTTTTCGAGGATATCGGTGAAGCTTACAGAAGTTTCAAATGTGAACAATGCAGCCAATGGCTCCGGCCGGATATTACGTGGTTTGGCGATATGCTTAATCAAGACGTCATCAACGAAGCTAATTTAATAATAAGGCAGTGTGACCTTTTTATCAGCATCGGCACATCAGGGGTTGTATGGCCCGCCGCCGGCTTTCCCAAGATTGCAAGGGAAAATGGCGCCTACTGTATAGAAATCAACCCTGAGCCAAATGAAATGTCACATTTGTATGACACAACCATACGGGACACAGCGGGGCGTGCATTACCCACGCTTTTTCCTGACAATATATGAATGACACCGCAACTAAAGAGACATGAAGCTGACCCTTAATAGTATGCCTTCCGGCTACGGGGACAGGACTCTCATCAAACAGGTCTATTTCAACCTTCTTTCGAACGCCGTCAAATTCACTAAGTTGCGCGATCCGGCGCGTATTGAAGCCGGCGGCTATACCGAGGGGAATGAGGATATATATCATATAAAGGATAATGGTGTCGGCTTCGACATGGCGTATTATGATAAACTGTTCGGCGCGTTTCAGCGTCTTCATAGTCCCGATGATTTTGAGGGGACCGGTGTCGGTCTGGCCACTGTCCAGCGGATCATACATAGGCATGAAGGACGTGTCTGGGCGGAAGGCAAGGTAGACTAGGGGGCGACTTTCTATTTTTCTCTCCTGCGTAAAGGGTAATTGAGATGACAATGACAGAGCAGGCAAAATGTCCGGCGCCAATGCTGGCCGCAGGGGATAAGCTTCAAGGGTTTCGGGTGCTGCGGGTTGTACAAATACCTGAAATACGGATAACCGCATACGAGATGGAACACGATAAAACCGGTGCAAAGGTCATTCACCTTCACTGCGATGACCGTGAAAATCTCTATTCCATCGGTTTCCGGACCCCGGCGCCGGATTCCACCGGTGTGCCACACATCCTCGAACATTCAGTACTTGCCGGTTCGGAAAGATATCCTCTCAAGGATGTTTTTAATGAATTAATGAGGGGAACACTCCAGACCTTCATCAACGCCTTTACCTACCCGGATAAGACCATATACCCTGTGGCGAGCCAGGTGCGGGCCGATTATTTTAACCTCGCCCGTGTGTATACGGATCTGGTGCTCAGACCGCGGCTGCTGAGGGAAACATTCTCTCAGGAAGGTCATCACCTGGAATTTCTCAATCCGGAAGATACGGGAAGCGAACTTACCATCTCGGGAATTGTCTACAATGAGATGAAAGGCGCATATTCCTCGCCCGAATCCCTGATGTACAAGGCCATTCAGGAACGTCTCTATTCCGATACGACATATTCCTTCGATTCAGGAGGGAATCCGGACAATATCCCACTCCTTACATACGAGCAGTTTAAGGCATTTCACCGGGCTTACTACTCGCCGACCAATGCGCGCTTCTTCCTCTATGGCGATATACCGCCGGCGGATCACCTGGTATTTTTGGCCGAAATGCTGGCAGGGTTTGATCGTGTGACGGTAGACTCGACAATTAAAAATCAGGTAAGATGGCAGCAACCATCTTCAGTACATGGTATCTACCCTATTGGGAATGAAGACAAGCCCGCGGGAAGAACAGTCGTCAATACTGCATGGATGATGGCGGAAAACACTGATTCCGAAACAGCCATTCTCCTTCAAATTACGTCCGGAATGCTGATTGGAAGTGCTGCCGGGCCTCTCCGCAAGGCCCTCATCGATTCCGGACTTGGTGAAGACCTATCTCCCATCACCGGTATAGAAAATGATCTGAAGCAGATTGCATTCGTCGTGGGGCTGCGGGGCACGGATCCGGAGAAAGCCCCGCGTATCGAAGAATTAATCATCAATACGTTAAAAAACATCTCAAAAGCAGGCTTTGACCGGGAATTGATAGAAGGCACCCTTCACCAGGTTGAATTCCACGGCAAGGAGATTGTGCGCAACGCATACCCATATGGGATCGTACTCATGGGAAGAGCCTACCATACCTGGCTGTATGACGGAGATCCCCTCGAAGGCTTGAACTTCGTCCGCGTCATCGAAGAAATACGAAAGAAGTGGGAAGCCGAACCTGAGCTCTTTCAGAAAATCGTCCGGAAGTGGTTTCTTGATAACCCCCACCGATTGCTCTCCGTAATGGAACCCAGCAAGACCTACCAGGCTGACCAAGAGGAGACATTCAAAAAAAAGATGGCCCGGCTCAAATCATCACTATCCGGTAAGGAGCTGGATAAAATCCGGCAAGATGCTTATGCTCTGAAAAAATATCAGGCTGAACCGGACTTACCCGAAGCCGCGGCAAAACTTCCTAAATTGAGCATCAGCGATATTTCCCGGGAAATAGAGACAATCCCCACGGTCAAATCGACCATCGAAAACGTGCCGGCCATGATGCATGACATATTCACCAATGGTATTGCCTACCTTGATCTGGCATTTGATGTATCCGATCTGCCGGAAGACCTCCAGCCATACCTTCCGCTTTGGGGAAAGCTGATCACAAACATGGGGGCTGCAGGTTTCGACTATGAAGAAATGGCAAAGCGCATTGTATTGAAGACAGGGGGAATCAGTTATCTACTATCCTCAGGTCTGTCAGTGGATGGTAAGAAAAACTGGCAGAAGATGATCTTTCGCATCAAAGCACTCCATCGAAATGTCAAAGACGCAATCAACATCATTTCGGACATCCTGACATCCGGAGACATGTCGGATGAATCAAGGATGCGCGAACTCATCGCGGAGAAGAGGAATGACCTTCAGGCAGCTATTGTCCCTTCGGGCCATATTTTCGCACGGCGGTCTGCCGGCTCAGCGCTGTCTGTGCCGGCGTACAGGGATGAACAGTGGCACGGCAGGACACAGCTTAAGATTGTCAACCGCATCGCTGATCAATTTAACGAAATAAAAGGCGATTTACTGGATAAGCTGATTGTCCTTCAAAATATGGTGTTCCGAAGAGGAAGGCTTTACATAAATTTAACGGCAGATTCGGAAGGAATCTCTCTCTTGTCGGAAAGCACAGCCGATCTGGTCAGGCGTTTATCCGGTGATGGAGGCATAGGAAGCCCCAGTACCCCGGCTCTCTCACCCATCCAGGTCGGGATTGTCATTCCCGCACAGGTCTCGTATGTGGCCAAGGTCCTTTCTGCACCGGCATATGCCGATCCGCTTTCCCCATCCCTGCTTGTGCTGGCTCGACAGTTGTCATCCGGGTATCTTTACAAGCATATCAGGGTTCAGGGCGGTGCCTATGGAGGCATGTCACAATATGACCTGACGAACGGCACTTTTGCTTTACTCTCATACAGGGACCCCCATATTGTTAATACCCTGAATGTCTACCGTGACGCAGCGGATTTCATATCCCGAAATGAAATTTCAAGGGAAGAACTTGAAAAGACTATCATAGGAACAATCGGTTCTCTTGACAAACCCATGGATCCGTCGAGCCGCGGATACATTGCCATGATTCGCGACTTTACAGGTATTACAGATGACGAACGCCTGAAATTCAGAAACAATATCCTCGGCATGACACCGGAGATATTGCTGGAGGACGCTTCCCGTTACTTCGCTTCTGTCGCCGATTCAGCGGTGGTTGCCGTATATGCCTCACAAGATAGTCTTGAGAAAGCCAATAAATTACTGAAGCCAAAACTTGCTGTGGAGACATTGACATGATCTTCCATAATACGTATACCCCAAAGAAGAGAATCATGGATTATAAAAGCATTGCTTCCATTTAGAATGAACCATTATGAACGGGCATCATGATTTTCTCAAAGAACTAAGTGTCGTCACTCGCAGGTTATGTCTCTATTTCCCGGAAATCATAGCCCCGGTCGAAGAAGCATTTTTATGGGATGTTTCTCTTGCCCCTGAGCAGATCGATAAATATCTTGCACATGGATGGCGGCATGTTTCCTGGTACTTCTATCGCAACAATTGCAGTAATTGCCGGCGCTGCCTGCCGATCCGCGTGCCCGTGGATAAATTCAAGCCTTCAAAAAGCCAGCGACGTGTCCTCAAAAAAAACATAGAGACGGAATTTAAAATGTTCGAACCTGTGGACTTTGCGCTTAAATACATCAAACAGAGTCTATCACTACACAACAGGTTTTTGGATATTCGGTATAATAAAGCACCCCGTGATTTGGGCGAATACTACAACGAGTATTTTGTATCACCGGCACAAACCCTCGTCTCTGCTTTGTTCATAAATGGCGAGCTTGCAGGAAATGGATTTCTTGATCTTGGAAAAACATCGCTGTCAACAATCTACTTTTCTTTTGACCCGCGATTCAGTTCCTTCACTCTCGGAACCTTTTCCATCCTGAAAGAGATTGAGTGGGCCCGCAAAAACAGCCTTCGATATTACTATCTTGGATATTATATACACGAGATCGGCGCTATGCGATACAAGGGGTTATTCCGGCCATTCGAACTCCTTGATTATAGCACAGGACGCTGGAAGGAAATGGAACCCGATATTGGCACAGATGCAGTGAAAAATACAAAACCAAAAACTAAACGATGGGTTGATTAAAAAAATATCTCAATTGAAGCTCTCCGCAGTAAACTGCGGAGAACCTTCGATCCACAAGGCATAATAATGTTCCCCATTCGCTCGCTT
>PDVH01000361.1_pt1 | contig 11588 bp, 8 predicted proteins | sample 1369781 | NCBI WGS metagenome assembly PDVH01 (sample SAMN07795378, study PRJNA414565) | Alkali sediment metagenome, whole genome shotgun sequencing project. | isolation source: glacial lake sediment | place: Bosnia and Herzegovina: Donje Bare Lake | collected 2016-06
AACCTCCGGTACCCTACCGGGGGTTTCTCATTTCATTTTTCCCAGTATCAACTCTTAAAAAATTCACTTATTTTTATTGTTAATTAAAACATAATTTTTATATATGAAACATACTATTTTAAATTCGTTATTTCCAAAAAAGTCTGGGGGAATTACTGATGAGGAAAAGAATCTATATACGTTATTTTTTAAGGAATGAGGAAGCAGTCTCTGAGGAATTTACAGTCCTTCCTGCATTATCTGTCGTAATGATAGGATTCGGACTTTTTGTCATCCTCATGGCTCAAACTTATACGACCTATGCAGACCGTATTGGCCGGCTTGAGATCTATCAGACGGCAGATAGATTATTACAAAAATTAACAAACCCTGATTGTTTTTTCATCAGAGAGTCTGGGCTTGTTGATCTCCAGCTTCTACGCAATGATACAAATTCCTTACCACAGTTCTTTGATTATTACACAAAGATGGGCCCCTGCTTTCTTTTACAACTACGCTGGTCCGATCAATTCTGGGAATATCCAAATGTTCATGGAATCTCTCCTCTGAGCAGTACTGCGGTGTCAAAGGAAATTGGTATCTATTTGAATGAAGCACAGACAATCCCAGGGACCATCACCATCGTGCTTTGGGGGGAGGGGTCCTGATGAAATTCAGACAATTCCTTGATGATCCGTTTGGCATTTCATTGATGTACGATGCGGTTTTTTTTATTATCATGGTATCACTTTGCGGTGTGATTCTTCTCCCAGCGTTACGGACAGATATCGCAACGCAAAGCTCTGTGGACAAACATCGGGAAGAAATCGTCGATGAAACCTTACAGACATTCCTAGTTACCCGTTCAGATGCGTTTAATTATCGGTTGTGCGGGAACCTCATCGACGATATCGCTGGGCACATTGGCATTGATAATTCTTCTGATGGTCTGTACGGGAGCGTCACCCATTGGTTACTTGGACACGAGCAACGTCATAAGACGTATGCAACGTTGCTTGCTGAGTATCTGGGATGCCAGTTCAGAACTCCTATCTCATTTCTTGGAAGTAATCAAATAAACTTATTCGTCGGTGATTTTGGTCAACAACTGCGTAATGAGACAGAACGTTTTTTTTCCTCGCTCCTTGGAGAAAAATATCGATATAATCTCACCGCATGGTGGCATCCACTCCGAGGAGTACCTTTCGGCGGGGAATTCTACATAGGTGATCATCCACCAGCGACGGATTGTTATGTCGCAAAAAGCTTTTTCATGATGCCATACACTCCAGTATTTTCTATAGGAAATCATACTATAATCTTCACGAAACATTGGTTGAAACATCAACTGTTCGACAACGATGTTGGATTAGGCAGATCCTCAATCCCAGCAATTGCGAATATTACGATAATACTTGAGAATTATACCAACAAGCAACCACCATATGACACAAGAGAGTATGCGACTGAAGTAACAAAAGAGAACCTCAGCGACCTAATCTATGGTTTTCTCATTGATGGTATTACCAATGAGACAAACGTGACTGTTGTCCCTGGGATTGTCCATACGACGTTATCCTATGGTTTTGAGAAAGTAAAAAACCTGACCGGTCAGCTCTTCGATAATGCTTTAAACGAGACATTTGGTGCCTCTGTTAGAGGAATCGATTGTCTCTTCAGTGGTCTGAATTCTACTGTGAGCAGTCCGCTGTCGCAAGCGATTCTCATGCAATTTAACACAACTCTTTCTGATATGTTGAATGATTCGTTTGGTTCGTTAAAAGATGCGTTTGACGCGTGTGAGTCCCTCATCAAAGACCGAATTATTCGGTTTATCCAAGAATACATTGATGCATTACTTGAGAGTTTTGTCAGTACTCTCTTTAATGTTATCGATGCGATAATGGATTTTTCAGAAATGCTTATCGATTTGCTATTCGACTGCATCTCCCTGAATAAGGCTGAAGTGATGCTGACCATTTGGGTGGTGAGAGAATAATCCGACGTAATTTTTTATCCGAGCAGTATGCGCGTATTCCCTTCTCCATCATTGGAGTTTTTCTTCTTCTTGGAAGCAGTGTGACTGCGGTGTATATCTCGCGGTTGGAGCTGGAGAAATCTGAAGAGATATCCCGTTCGCTTGATATCAATGAAATTGAGAATCTTCTGTATTATTTTGAGGCAGATTTGACGAACGCCTTGAACCTGGCAGGGATGAAAGCTTTAAAGGAAATGGGAAAACACCCTGTCATCATCGCTTCCTTTGGGACGAGCCAAGAAATAAATCAATTTCGAATGAAAGCGATTATCAAAGAAGAACTGAATGTTTACCTCACCGGGCATTATCTTTACAATATGTTTAGCGATGGTCATTATACCATTAATGTCCTGCTTCAGAATGAAACACCGATTCTCTCGATAGATAACATTAGCTTTCAACCTTGTTCGATGCAGCTGGAACGATTTTCTCTCCCTCTGATCGGTCCGCTTGGGACAATGAATTATTCCACCTATTTTGTTGTGTCTATACCATTACATATCGAGATACGGCAGTTGATGCAGAACGACTGGATTCTTCTCACGACGCGAACAGTTCGTATTTCTTCGATCCTCACCTCAAGATATCCTCTTCTTGAGTGTTTGATGAACGAATATCAACAGACCATTAATGGTTCGTTTTCATCACTGTGGACCTACACCACGATGTTTTCAAACTTGTATACGCTTCTTCGGGGGTTTAAACATTTTCGTACGGGACGGCCACTTAATGTGATGGACAATCGTCACCTTTCGCTCATCCTCAATAGTGGTCTGTTACTCGAACAAGGTTTGGTATTTGGCAGTGTTGATCCCCTTGGACTTGTTGACCTTGCACGAGAGCTGCGACACATGCTAAAGCAGACTCCTTCGGACGCACTGACGACGTTCAATAAGGAAATGGATGGAGAAGGATACCTTGTTGAAACCAAAAATCTCTCCAGAGGAAGTGCGAATGCAGATGCAGGATCACCGATTAACGAATCCATCGACATCACTTCAGGTATTAATCTTTCTGAAATCGCAGAACGAATTTTGTATACTATCAACAGCACTACCTTCCATTTCGAGAACAATGAAGGCGAAACATCTGATGAAAACGTCCTTTTCGAAGGTGATGTCCAGACCAGGATAAATGAACTCATACAAAAGCAAGCGAATCAGTCATTTTACCTCACAGGTGTTACGAAACATCTCAGAAGGAACGCGACTACTCTTCATACCGTCGAAAACATCATCTCAGAAATGTACCATGACACTCTCTCGACAAAGGTTCTCAATCGTTCCATCATCGCAGAGCAATCGGAGAATCCTGGCGAAGGCTGGAACGATGGGGGATGCTTGCCATGGAACGTCTCCTCTATCCTTCCAATCTCAAAACAGGAGATGTTACCACAAAAAGGGCAGGTTATACCTGGATGTGTGGCATACGAAGAACACTATATTGTCTTCTACGAAAGGAAACATATCTGGTGGCGAATCGAGGAATATACCATCAATGGGACGATATTTCCGTTGACTATCTGGAATAATAAAACCGATTTGCTCAACGAGACCGTGATTATTCAAACCATCCTTCAGCACTGGTCGTCGTATCAAGCTACTCAGGATGATATCGTTGATATCTTATACTTTAATGAAACACTTAACGATTTGAATCTCGAAGATACCATAGTGACGTATCTATCGATATATAACGATACAAATACAGAAAAACAGCGATTCATCACAGTACGGAATAATACAGGGACGACGGGTCTTAATGCGAGTGTGCCGGGAGTATCAGCTGAATGGGTCATTGATGAGTCTTGGGGTGCTCTTGAAACAATAATGAGGGCAATACAGCATATTATCCCCCGCTATTGATGCGGAACATTACCCAAACCCGGTTCAATTAATTGAGAGTGCAAAAAATGACCTGCTCGAGAAATTAATTCAAAACACCTCGCAGTACCTTGATTTTTATTCATATCATCCTGGTTCCCAGTTCCTCAGTGTTGGAAAAAAAGCGATCTACTATTCACGCGAATGGTATGTACGAATTGTGAGAAACACCACCGATTCTTTTTTTACGCAGATTTCTTCGCAACTGATGCATGCGTTCGAAGATACTATTCCTTCCTCTGCTGGTTTTACCGCAAAGAATTTCACGGAAACCTTAGATGATGCCTCCGATGCGCTGCACAATCAACTCATGATTCCCTTTGGGTATGATATGAATCTCTCCCTCAATCCTTTTGAAAGTACAGTATGGGACAACGAAGAACTCTGGACCCTAAAGATCCGTAACCGTTGCGTATTTGGACCAACTGGTCTGCCTCTTCTTCCTCCATCCCCAATTACCCCCTGGGTATTAACCATGAACCTCTGGCTTATCGATGTAGAAGGTGAATATCCCCTCTTCAAAATCATTGATACAAGTGATGAAACAATATTTAATCCATTAATAGGACATGAGCCTCAATCATACCTGAGGGAATTAAAGATCATCTCCGTTGGGAATGTCACACTAGGCCGAAACACTCGACTTTCTTTTGGTTTTACAACGGTTGCGTGCGGCCTTGTCCCGCCATGGGGAATGATGCTAGGGGATATTCAGGAAAACTGGTTTGATGAGCATACCACTGGTTTTAACGAGAAATGATTCTTATGACCAAATTCTTTGGTTTTATCTTTTTTATCTGTGTTCTTGTTTTGATCTCATCGACACCGATTCAACGTGCAGGGGAATGCGAATATGGGTCGGTTCATGCATGGGTCCGAACGTCTGGTGGAGATTGGGAGAATGCGACTGCCCATCCGATACTCAAACGAGGGGAATCCTTCGAGATAAAAATAACGCTCCAAGGAAGAACCAATCTGCGTGTCGTCTACCTGTTACTCCATGAGATTGGTACCCCGACCTACGAAGTTCTTACCGGTCCATCGATCATGGAGCAACTGCTTGAACACTGGGGGCCGATACAATCTGGCCAATCATGGACCTATCTCTGGAACATGCGGGTAAAAACGAACACCACCTGGGTGGATGGATATAGTCCCTTGGAACTCTATGTCCAGTTCACGAAAGACGATGAGGATGATTCATCGGTTACTTTTGATGTCCTGAATGCATATATCATAGATGAGCTCTGGGAAAAACCACTCAAGGAAACCGATTATGAAAATATTTCATCGGAACAGATGGAACCACTGAGATGTCCAGATATCTCCTTCATAATGATAATTATCTTTATATTTCTCATCGGTGTCTATGTCCGAACACGAAGGTAAAGATAACGAGGCTTCTCTGGAGTTTATAAGGTGAGATGATAGATGATATACGGGTCTTGTTGCCAGCCGAGATGTTCGTACGCCGCAAGAGCCGGTGTATTATCATGATGAGCGTAGAGTCGTAAAAATGCGACTCCCTGTTGACGAGCCATTTCTTTTACCTCATCTAACAAACGTGTGAACACCCCTTGATTTCGCCAGGCGTTCTGAACATAGACGCTTTGAACCCACCAGATTGGTTTGTTTCTCCAGTCGCTCCATTCCACTGTTATCATCAACTGACCGATAATTTTTTTATTTTCCTCTGCCACTAGATACCATCCTTTTTTTTCATCGGATAATAATGCGATAACACCTGCAAGTGTCGTTTCAGATCTTAGACTGATTTTTTCTGATTCTTTTGCCAGCGCTATGTTCTGAGCAGTGATGACTTCAGCATCTTCTTTCCGGGCACATCGAATCTTCATATGGAAAAAGAAGAATGAACAATTCTCTTTTAATATTTCGAAAAAAACATTAGACTATTACTTTTTAAAAACTCCTTTCAAAGTGGAGTACAGGACAGTAAGATATGATTGGACATAACTCAGATCATCGTTGCGGAGTGATTTCTTAAGTAGGTTGAGGAAAAAAGATGGTCGTCCATAAAAAGAACGTTGCGCCCTCATGCAAATCGTGAAGAGTTCCTCTTTTGTGTAGTTTCCTAATCCCCGATTTTTATCAGCAGTTACAAGATATTCGGTTGTGTTGATTTTTTTTTCAGTGGTTGCATGATTCCAGAGCTCAGAACCGACCATGTATCGTAACGGGAGAAAAGAGGCGGAGTCGAGCGGGAGTGATTTTGCAAAACGCAATGTGTTATTGAAATGCTCGGTTGTTTCAAAAGGTGCACCGAAAATAAATGAGCCAATGGTAAAAAACCCATTCTCATGACTCAACAGCACTGCTTTTCGTATGGTTTCAACAGTAGTGTTCTTGTGATAGAAATCCAGGACGTCCTGATTGCCTGACTCTAACCCGAACTGCATATGGGTTACACCCGCCTTCCTCATTTTTTTATACAAGTCCTTGTCTGCAAGGTCCACTCGTGTTGCGGTTACTGAAAATTTCAAGGAAAGATCCTCATGGATGATTGCATCGAATAAACTCGATGCCTGTTTCTTGTTTGCTGGGAAACAATCGTCTGAGAAAACCACATGAAGGTAGCCTTGCTCCTTGATTTCTTTGAGTTCTTTGATGATATTTTCAGTTGAGCGTGTCCGGTATCGTTGCATACTAATAGAGCCCCGGGAGCAGAACCGGCAATGATAGGGGCATCCTCTGCTGGTGATAATCGAGGTGAACTGTCCTGCTTTCAGGTGAGGGTTGTATTCCCGGCCGTAGGTATAATGTTTCACGAGATTTCGGGCAGGAAACGGGATGCTGTCAAGGTCCTTGACAAATTGCGGTGCTGTTCCATGTATAATGCCTTGGTCCGTCCGATAGTAAATCCCAGGTATTTCTGATAATTCTTTTTCTCCGTTGAGCGCCTTTTTTAGGTCAGATAGGATCATTTCGCTATCGCCCTGAATGCACACTGTCGCTTGTGTTTCATCCAATGCTTTCTCGGGGAGGAGGGTGCAATGAGGCCCACCGATCATGATTGGGATGTCTGGTTCATGTTGTGCAATCAAATGAATTAATGTTTTTACCTCGTTTAGCAAAGGGCTTAGCACCGTCATTCCGATCGCATCTGATTGATGGATTGCCGTCAAGAGTCTCTGTTCATTGAAGGGCTCTGCTGAAAAATCAAGGATTGTTACACTATCTCCCCCGTTTTGAAGTGTTTTTGCGACATAGAGAAGACCAAGGGGCGGTGATAACCCATAGAACACGCGGGAGGTGTGTATAAAATATGATTCTGGGGGCGGATAAATCAATAAAAACCTCATATCCTCCCTCTGGTTTGGAATCTTCTGCTTCTCAGGTTCACCATTCGTTTCTTAAAACCACAGGTCTGTTATTAAATATTCTGGCTGTGTATATGGTTGGTTAGTGCTCTTTATTCGTAGCGATGAACGAATTAGGTGTTGATGAGAAGCCGGAGCAATGGGAATGCGTGAGGATGTCGTTCAAGTAACATTTGAAGAATATCAAGGAAAGACCATTGGTATTGATATGGTGTCGCGAGTGTCACAGGAATCGTATCGAAATCACTGTTGTTTTGGCTGTTGACGATCTTTATTTGCCCTGTATATTCCGTGTTTCTCTTGATGGGTGCAACAACAGTCACTTGGATGGTGACTGGTCCGTCCTCTGGTTTGAGATAATCTCCTTCTGAGGGAGACATGGTCCATGTACCCCATTCTGGTATTTCGGTGATTTCCCAGCTTAGATTGCTTGATGCTGCACCGATATTCTCGACGGTGAATGTCCCTGTTATCGTCGATTTGGGTTTGACATCTGCCCAGGTCAGTGAGCCGTTGCAGAATAATTTTTCATGGATTTTATAGCCGGTTTGTAAGGAGACAGGAATGGTGCAATAATTACTACTGTTTTCTAGGTTTTCGACTTTGACTTCACCTGTGAAAAGATGATTTTCTTGGTTGGGTACGACAACATTGACAGTGACGGTAGTTGGGCCATTTTCAGGTTTTTGATTATTTCCGTTGGAGGGTGTGAACGTCCATTCTCCCCAGCTGGGCCATTCGGTAATCTCCCAATCAAGGTTGGAACCAGCCTCACCGATATTGCTGACTGTAAAACTGTTTGTCACTGTTTCGTTTGGTGTCACATTGTTCCATTCAAGTGTCCCTTCACAACTGAGATCCGGTATCGCTGTGTTTTTGAGGATATCAACAATGACTCCTTCGATGACCGTAAGTTCATAGGGGAGATCGTCTGGGATAAGATACCAGCCATTGTTGGATCCTCCCCATCCGAAGTTCACATGGAAGTAATTATCTGTATTGTATCCATCAAGGACAACGTTATGTCCTACTGTCCATTCCTCGTTTACCACCGCGAGATGAGCAGGCAGCGCATCTTTCATATTACTTTCCATCCGCTCATATATATCTGGGTCGTCAGCGGTAAGTAAGGAACAAGTCGTGCAATTAAATCTCTGATACGCATCGAATGCTTGGTTCACGCCAAAAGTCCCTGAGCCACTCGCTCCATAGACTTGTGTTGCTGCAACCCCGCAGGCAAAGGTGAGTGCTGCTTTATCGTCATCCGTTGGTGGTGTCTGACTTTCGTAATGTGATTGAAGCGTGGAAAGATACGTGTTGAGCTGTGGATATGATTTGAAACCATAAAGCGTATAACTATTATCGATCCAGTACTGGTTTCCACCGTAGTTGTGATAGTAATCATCGCCATCGTTGAATGTAACATTCATCGTTGTATTATGATAGTTAATGATCTGGGCCATCGTCACTGCGGGGCATCCAGCGACACTTCGAGAACCTCCGTTAGCTAAGTCAAGGGGGCAGAAATTGTTGTATGGCGCATTTTGATGCCAATTCGTAAACAGCCATCCTCCTGTGGGGGTTGATCCTTCTGGAGGCCATTGTTCAAATCTTTCGTTTGAAAGAGTAACCCCGTTGGTGTAGGTGTCCCATTGGTGATGACGTTCGTCCAATGTTTTTTCAGGTATTAGTGGTATATATTGTAGTCGGAGGGTTAGATCAGCATATAGTATATCAAAAAGAGGATTGTCTTCGGCGTCATCTTGAAAGTTATTGGTAAATGAATATGCGAAAACCGGTGGAAGATTATATGAACCGGTGATGATGAGATATCCTGGAGGGCTTAATTCGAATGCATAGAACAATGGTTCTCCTTTTTCATCATGAATTTGTTTTGTTGCTGAAATCACGAAGTTCGTTTTATCAAGCTCCATTAACTTTGTGGTGGCGACTCTTGTGGCAATATCTAAGTTTATTTCATGATTTGTTGTTTTTATAATTTGAGCGCCGTTCATAATCGGGATGAAACTAGCTCCAAATAATAGTCCTATTAACATTAGAACTGAAATTTTTTGTGTTTGATGTAACTTTAACATGATATTTCCCCATTGTTAATAATTGTATATAGGTTATGGTATATAAATATTGATTGAAAAATTTATACAATTATATGTCAACACAGGCGTTTGAGTTCCTCCATTGTCTCAGGGAGGTTGTGTGCGATATCCTGTTCTGAGAACTGTCTGATTTTCCATCCATCTGTTTGTAATTGCTGCCTGTTTATTTTCGAATTTGTCTTTAGTATTTCAATAACGTATCGATTCCCGTTCACAAAATATGCGAAATCAACGTTGTAGGGTTTTTTTGCTTTCACCAGATAGTTTGGATATATTGTGATGTCATTTTTCTTTGCCTCTTCATAGAACATTTTTTTTATTGGCGACTCCAATTGAGTCAACGAAGCATTTCTGCTTTCAACGTAATCGGATAAATTTCTAAGCGGTCCTGTCGTTTGCCGACAGACCTCCTGATCTCCAATGATGATGAAGAGGCTGCGTGCTCGGGTGACTGCTACGTTTAACAGCTGATTTGTTGTCTGTATCCAGTGAAGCGTCCCTGATTTTATCCCTTCGGAGACTGCGGGGGAAAAAACAATGATATCTTTTTCGTCTCCTTGGAATCGATGCGCAGTGCCGATAGTGATATCTGTTTCAATGAGCTCCTGGAATCTATCGAGCTTTTCAGCAATCATCTCTGATTGTGCTCGAAACAGAGTAACGATTCCTATCGAGGCCTTTACAGAGGTTGCAATCTCATTAATCTTTAATATTTCTTCAACGACTCGTTCCGCTTCTTCTTCGTTATAGGGACTTTTTGTATGGATAGTCTTTCCTTTGATGTGATGCCAGAGGATTCTGATATGGAACGAGGGATGATACAGGAGTCTTGTTTCATCGGTTGCTATCATGAGTTTTTGTTCGTAATAATACTCGTTTGAAAATGATATGATATCCGTATGGCATCGGTAGTGTTCATTCAGCAGGAGAGGTTTATCCTGATGCGTCTGGATTATCTGTTCGGCAAGATCATACAAAGAATGTTTTGTATAGGAAAAATGTGCATAATGGTCCTCTGGGAGATGGTGGGCGTTCGCAAGTGATCGATCTTGATTTTCTGTGAGCAATGAGATATGTTTAAGCTGGAAGGGATCTCCGATTATCACAATATGTTTTGCGCGATAGAAGAGTGGTAGTGCTGAGGCAATATCGCATTGGGATGCTTCATCGATTATCAGGATGTCAAAGAGATTGTTTTTCAGGGGGAAGCTTTGTTTTGCGGACAGATTAGTAACGACCCACACAGGTAAGAATGATAAAATTTTTTGCAAAGAAAGCAATCGTTGATTCTGAAGTTGACGGAATACGAGTTCATCTCTACAACCTGATTCGAGCTGTTCTGAAGAAGAAAAGTACCTCTGAACATGTTGTTTGTCAATCTCTTGTGCACAGACGAATTTATTTATCCAATGATGTTGAACCAATGTTTGGGACAGAGTGATATATTTTTTCTGCAATGTGGTTCGCTTACTGTTCAACTCAGCGAACGGTGGAATCATGAATAAATTCATTTTTAGTTGTCGAATCTCATCAAGAGCTAACTCTTCGTTTTTCCACGCGAGGATCAATTGTAACGCGTTATTCCTTGACATTTGTGTATTTATTATCATGTTCTGTAGATAGGTTTTGAGCATGGGTGGTAGAGGCTCGTAATAACTTCTGAAGCAGTCATTCTGTTTACGTTCGAATCGTTTTTTGTTTATTCGTTTTAAAATCGTATATGAATGAAAATATTTTCGAAGATCAATTTGTAGGAGTAAAGGATCAATGTTGTCGAGACGTAAATGTTGTTCGAAAACTGATAGGTTATCTGGATGTTGTGCTCGGAGGATATCAAGGGTTCCTTGTATCGTATCTACTGATTCGTTCAGTTTACTGAGATTGAAAATTTGATTTTGAATGTGTTCAATTTGAGAAGTGATTGTCTGTAAATCGGTGATGGTTTTTTCATGCATCGTGATTTTTTGGTTCAATTGTTTTTGGAGATGTTCGAGTTCTTCTTTTGCGTTTCTTCTATGAGCCTTATGTCCCATACGCACGGGAAGCTTGTAGTGTAATGTTGCGTTTAATTTTTCGACAACGACATCAACAGCTTTGTTGTTTTTGCTGGCGAAGAGCACGGTTTTATTTTGATAGACAGCGTTGGCGATAATGTTGAGTACAACCTGGGATTTTCCCGTTCCTGGTGGTCCGGTGATTACCGTTAACGAATCATAAAGGGATTTTTGAATGG
>PDVH01000255.1_pt3 | contig 11578 bp, 6 predicted proteins | sample 1369781 | NCBI WGS metagenome assembly PDVH01 (sample SAMN07795378, study PRJNA414565) | Alkali sediment metagenome, whole genome shotgun sequencing project. | isolation source: glacial lake sediment | place: Bosnia and Herzegovina: Donje Bare Lake | collected 2016-06
GTGATCTCCGTCCCTGTTGATTTGACCTGGAAGTCCGGAGCGAACTTGCCGGCCTTGTATGTCAGGATTGCGAGCTTGCTGGTCCCATTCCATCCTGAGTTGAATATGGAGAAATCGGCGGAAGTGGAGACGATCGGCGCGGCCATGCTGATTATGAGCAGGACGACGGCGATCGCCATCGCGCCCACGGCCGCGAACCCCCTTCGCACCCTAACCTGCACGCGACCCCTCCTTTGACATGAGTCTCACGAGGTCTGTGAGGGCGGTGCTCATCATCACTGCATCATCGTCCGAGAGCGATGCGCCGGAGTACAGTGCGCGCTCGAAGAGGATTGTGGCTCTTTCCACTGGTCTAACGGGGAACCCGAGGATCTTCAGGATCCTGGCCACCTCCCAGTGGGTCATGCTCGTCTTTATGGCGATGTTCGCTTTTGCCGAAAGGAATGCCAACAAACGCTGATAGTACCAGACTATCCTGTCGTTCGGGTTGATCGGGCCGACCTCTCTTGTCAAGATATCCTTCGCAAGCTCTGCCATCGCTGATGCGGGAATCATTCCAGGTTCTGTCACCAGCTCCAATGATTCGATGGTCTCTGATCTGCTGGGCTGGATGCGCTTCCTCTTGCCCATCATCTGGATCGCCCTTATGGTGATCCCAACTGCCATGAGGACGAGCAACCAGAAGAAGTACGCATACTGCCCAACAAAGAGATACGGGATGGCATCCCCTGGTCCGAACGTCCACTTAGGTATGATGGGCCAGAACGGGTACTTGATGACCTTCAGGCCGTAGACGGTAAAGCTCTTCACATCCTGCGAGTACCTCCAGATGTTCTCGTGGTGGAGGAACGCGGCCGTTATCGTGTGCCCGCCAAAGGCCATGGAATCCGTGGAGATCGAGAATGCGAATTGGCCGTCCTGTCCCGTCGTCAAGTTAGCGACCACGACTCCGTCGATTGAGAGAGTGATGTCTTCGTCTGGCATCGGTGTCGTTCCGTTTGCGACTAGCGTGCCGTTGCCTACGACGTAGTATCCAGTGAAATAGCGCGTCGCGAAGAGGTTGAGCGAGACCGATGTGGGAATGTCAACAGTTATCGTCGTGACGTTGGACGCGCTCGGTTCGTATGGAAGCTCTCCATCGTAGAAAGCCTGCAGAGTGTGTGTGCCGTAGCCCAGGTCGGAGGCTCTCCAGGAATTCTTGAAGTTGCCTGACGAATCGGTCCTGAAGGTCAAGCTCTGTCTATCTAGGATGAAATGACAGGGAGCATCGACCAATGGCAGCTCTCGAACGTCCGTCAGGTGCACGTCGGCAACCAGCTCGTCCTCAATTGTGAGTAGATCGCTGCTGACTACCAAGGAGATCGACGTTGGAATGAGCAGGATCCTAATCGAGACGGAGTTGGAGTTCAAAGCCCCGGCCGGTGTGATTGCCATAGCTTCGAGAATGTGGCTCCCGAGCCAGCTCGCGTCCAAAGGGATCGGATATGAGAATGAGAATCTCCCGCGAACGCGCCATCGAAGTACAGGTAGCCTCCACCGCTGAGTTGATCCCCGAGATAGTAGTCCTCAGCCGAGAGCCAGAGAAGGCAGAACGGCTGGTTCTTGTCCCACGGGACGCCTTCTTGAGTGATGAGGTCTATCTCGGCCTGGATTGCATTTAGAAGGTCTCTGAGCTGTTCGATGAGTGGGATCAGGCGATTGTCCGTGAACGGCTGGTCGCCATCGACGACGAGGTCGATTATGCCGTTCGCGGAGACGAGCATGCCGTCAATCGTCTTGTTCATCTGGAGGATTAGCGAGTTGAATGTCCTGATGGAATCGAGCGCTCTCAGCCTCTCTTCTCCAGTGAGACTCGCGAGATGGGAAGCGGAGACCACGTCGTCTCTCGCCCCGAGAAGCGACACCTCCATGGATGAGAAGGAATCCATCTGAGCCGAGAGACTACTGAACGGAGGTAGCAGCCTGCTCAGGTTCTCATAGCTACCGGCTATGTTTCTGATCCTGTCCAGAATCAGTTCCGCTGGCGTCAAGAGCCCCCTTACGATTGTGAGATTCTCTTCGACTTGAACCATGCTCTCGTTGTACATTCTTACGAGGGCGTTCTCGGAATGCGCGATTGATGTCTTGAGTAGCGCGATGACGACGTCGAGATTGGACTTGACAAGATCGTAGTTCTCGTGCGGAATGTCCTCTGCTCTCGAGTTGAAGGACATGGTCGGGAAGAGCAGAAGCATCGCTACCGCTGCCGATACAGAAAGCGAAACTGCTCTTTTTGGCGAGGGGGATCTTCTGGTCATTGCAATCTGAAAGCAATGCATCGATTCAAAAAACCTCCTCTCCAAGTTGACGCTAGGCCTCTTTCGGCTCTGGCTAATCTCAAATCGGGCATTCCGCTACCATTCCTTCAGCGTAAGGGTGAAAACCACCGTATCTCTGCTGTTGTCCACGTTGTCAATTGATACGATCTTCCCGGTAGCCCGCGCTGCTGCAGTGAGGAGACACGCACAGCCGATACATCCTACCTGCCGGCAGGTGTCTGGCTTTTCTTTGCGAACTCTACGGCAGGCATCAAGTAGACCACTGTATTCGACTCGCAACACGGTCTTTCCATCTCTCTCTTTGAAGTGGAAATCCTTCATCATCCCGAGACCGTGTTTGAGAATCTGAAGGGTTCCCTCAGCGGCTTCGAGGCCAATATTAAGGAGACTCGAATTCAACTCACGCTCAATCCTGTTCAGTAGCTCAAGACCGAGAGGTTCCAGAAGCATGCCTGGGGTTGAGCCATCTTTCCCTGGAGACATCACCAAGTCGTCAGAGAGTGCAAGAGGAGCAGTTGGATTTTCTATCGGAGCAGGAATGAAGATTCGTTCTCGGGTCAGTCCATGTTTTGCTGGCAGATAGCACGCGTTGCCCTTGAGCTGGAGTCCCTGGGTGGTCTCATTTGTCATCCTTGAGGCTGAAATCATTTCCGACTGGGGAAGAAGTGAAGGCATGGAAGGCTCCGAGAGCATTGCGATCGCGAACATGCCCATGAACACAAATCCAATTCCACCTACAAGGCACAGGTTTCTCTGATTCTCGTAGACTGAGACCTGGTGCTGCAGAACCGGATCGTTCGTTGCTCCGATGTTGTCGATGCTCGATTGAGCGCTGTATGTTAGGATCAGCAGAACAATCCCGACTGCGACAAGCGCGAGACCGACAATCTGCGGCGCAGACATTTGAAGTGCGGACAGGAACCTTGGAAGCTTCATCGGACCCGATCCTCTAGTCATTGAACTGCGAACTACGATTTCTATATGCCGGCATGTCTTCGGTCGGTCGGCTCATCCTGCGACCTCACTCATGTGCCATTGACCTAAGCCACAGTACCAACATCGGGTCGATGATCTCACAGTCGCTGACTATGCCTCTCTTCTCGAGTTGCTTCTCTGTCCTCTGGACATGGGATCTGGATTTGAGACCATGTCGAAGGACGAATTCCTCTCCGTGAGTGACCCTTGGTTCGTTCGCAACCGCTAGAAGGTACTTCCTATGTAGAGGACTCTTGATCGATTCCCAGAGAACTGAGTACACATGGGATTGGTGTCTCAAAACTGAGATGACCGCCTCCTCAGCTTGCGCGTAGGTGGGTGATGATGAAATGTGGAAGAGTTCGTGAGCGATCTTCCGAACATAATAGGGATATCCGCCGCTCAGGCCGACTATGAGATCAGCGATATCCTTCGTGAGCCTCCCTTTTGCCTCCGCGAACTTCGTTACACGATAACTCTCTAGCTGGCTCTGCTTGATCGGACCAAGTTCAATCCAGTGTGCGAAATCGGAGAACGGTGCGGATTTCTCCAGGAATATCTGAGCAAATATCTGCTTACTGCTCCCAGCAAAGATGTAGCTGACATTCCCTTGCATATCGAATCTCTGTCTCATGGTATGCAGAATTGTCGGGTTCTCTATCGTGGCTATCTCCTGGAACTCATCGAACATGACCACAAGACGCGTTGCCTTCTGATTCGCGATGCCTTCTGGAAGATCGAGTGCTTCGATTATGTCATCGGTGGTTGGTTTCTCGGAACTTCTCCTCCTGGAGTATATCATCGGGTATCTTCTGCACTTCTCGCAGTAGTATGCTGAGTATCTGTGTACATACCTCAGACTGTTTCGGCACTTCGGGCATTTCGTCTCGTCCATCGGCGCTGTTCTCAACTTGCTGACGCGCAGCTTGACTGTTCTGCGAATGGGCGCATATCTCTTGCATTTGTAGCAGTAGTACCTTGAGTGTTTCTCAAGCCATTTGAGCGCAAACCCGCATCGCGGACACATTCTGATTTCAGTTCTTGTGTCGGACCGTCTCAAGCGGTCGCCGATACTCGTATCTTCATGCGTTGAGGATGCGACGGAAATGTGCTTGTGGTGTTCTGAAGAGCTGGACTCGATGCTTTCGACGACCGTTCGCCGGAGTTTCGGGTTCCTCAGTAGTTCCCACGCCGCTGGTGGATAGCTCTGCAATCTGCCGTACCCTGCCGACATGGTTTCTCTGGCGACTAGCTGTTGCAGAGCGGCTTCGTTCATGATTCCGGTGAGATTGATAGGCACGAAGACGAACTCCTTCGAGTACCTACTAGCTAGTTCTGCGAGTAGCGAGGATTTGCCCATTCCATTTGGCGCCTGTATGACGCAGCTTCCGCCCAGCGTGATCAAATTCAACAGTTTGGCGATTTCTTCACCACGGCCGATGAAGTTGTTGCCAATTGCAATTGTGCCATATGTGAAGGGATTCCTCGTGCTGAACACCACTCGTTTCTCCGCAATAGAGATAGTAATGCTACTTCCGGATTCCGGAAAAGCAGCGTATACTTATACATCTTTGTATGCAAGGCAGTATACTATGAAGTATCCGCGATTCGTACTGGGATGCCGGGCAGTCTTCTAACGCGAATCTCAGCTACTCTCCATCGGAATGTGTGCCTCGCTTCTTTTCTCTGCGCGATCATCAAGGCTGAAAAGACGATTGACTGGCTCAGACCGTGTGAAGCCAAGGTTTTATAACCACGGTGTGTGATTGGTGGCGAGCAATTCGTCTTACTGACCTGACACAAAATGGGTCAAAATGCGGGTCGGGGGAAATGAGTAGCAGTAGCACAACGAGGGGGGTAAAGAGAGTGAATTCTGTCGATAGCAAAGTCGTGAGCAGCAGCGCTCCAAGAATGGGCAGTCTGCGCAGCGTGAGCAAGGCGTTCCTGGCCTTTGCGATCGTGTTTATCATGGTTGCGAGTGCGTTCGCCGTGCTGAACGTGAGAGGCCAGTCAGAGCCAGTAGTCTGGCCATCTGAGGACGCCTATGTTCCTGGAGAGACCGTAGATATCTATGGACAAGGTTGGCAGCCATTTGGTCTTGTAACGATTGAGATGGTCCATCCTGATTTTGAGACTGTGACGTTCAATGTGTGGGCAGATGTTTATGGAAAGCTTGTGTGCAGCAACTACACCGCGGATGGTGTGGAGCACTGGGAAACTCCTGTCACTGTGACAGCTTCCCAGGATCAAGACGGCGTAACCGTGACTGCAACGACAACTTTCCTCGACCCTGCGGTGACGCTATCAGGTTACACCTTGATGCCGCATCTGAAGTGGACCACCGGCGACGTCAAGGGCTACAATGAAGGGGACACTGTTCCTTACAAGGTCAAGCTCGAAAAGAAGTTCTTCGGAAGCACTGTGACTGTCACGCTTGGATTCGACAACTACAACGAGATTCATGACGCATACGGAATCGACTACCTCGCGAGCTACAACATTGAACCGCCGACTGGTCCGTTCAACGGTCTGCCACCATCTGATTCGCCGTTCTGGGTTAGTCAATCAGAAGGTACCATCACAGACCAGTACTTCATTGGCATTGTTGAGGACACGACCAGACACATCGACGAGCTTCAATGGCAGTTCGTTCTTGACTTCGCGCCTGGTGCCTGCAAGGCGACAGTCAGATGGGGAGCTCATCTCGCGATGACGGATCTCTCCGCGGACTACCACGGTGCCTCATATTGGCCCGGGGAGAGCCTACATGTCAAGATAGTCGCTCTCAACCCTCCATCGAACCAAGGCAACAGAGATGTTCCGATCTCAGTCGGAAGGAACTTGTTGACGCCCCCTGAGATGACGCTGGAGAAGACCTGCGATCCGCATGTCGTTGTCCCCGGTGATACGATAACATTCACAATCACATGGAGCAACATCGGTCAGGCGGACGCAACCTGTGTCGTCCTTACAGATACACTCGATTGGGTTGGATCGATCGTTCCCGGCTCGTTCCTGTTCTGGACATCAGAAAACCCAGTTAAGATGCACCCATCCCCCGGGCCCGTCATAACTGGACAATCATTCACGTGGAACATTGGCTACTGGCGCGGAACTGGTGAGGACGGATGCAATCCGGTACTCTATGGGCATTTGGAATTCAAGGCCGTGATCGTTGATAACGCTCTGCCGGGCTGCTATTACAACAACGCTTGGTTGACATACTCTGACAATCATGGTGGAATGTTCCCCCAGCTCCACGCATGTTGCAGGTTCTGCATCCCATCGAATCCTTCGATTGACATTGAGAAGAGCGGTCCCTTCTACGCGCATGTCGGAGACGTGATAACGTACACATACACTGTGACCAACGGTCCAGTGGCGTTGCACAACGTAGACATTATCGATAATGTCGCGGGCGTTATTGCCCTCAACGACAACTTGGCTGCGGGAGAGGTCAAGCTCTATTCGAAGACATACACGATTCTGGCGGGAGACCCCGACCCACTTGTCAACACTGTCACGATAACTGGTGATGACAACTACGGACGGACCGTCTCGGATTCAGATCAGTGGAGGGTCGACATTCTCCACCCGATGATCCTTGTTGAGAAGTCGGCCTCCATGAACTGCGCGAAAGTTGGCGAAGAAATCACGTACACGATCTTCTTCAAGAACCCGTCTTCGGACACGGACCTCTTCGATGTGAGTGTCAGCGACCCGATTATCGGCTTCAGCTGGACGGGTAGCCTGTCAGCTGGTGCTTCGCACACCTTCATCGTGCCCTACACGATGACCGATGCGCACGGCGACCCGATGGTCAACACAGTGACTGCAAGCGGCGAGGACCTCCTCGGGAAGGTTGTCACAGATTCGGACACGGTGTCCGTGGATGTCGTCCACCCCGCAGTGTTGTTGACGAAGGTTGCGCGCGAGGGTTGCGCTGCAGTAGGCGAACTGATGACCTACACATTGACAGTCATCAACCCAATCTCAGCCGATGTCTGGCTAAACGGCACATTGGTTGACGAATGGAATGGAGCGAGCTGGTCATTCACCAACCTGAAGCCCGGACAGACATTCGAGAAGATGATCACAATCGCGGTGCCTGATATGGACCCGTTCACCAATGTTGCGTACGTCGATGCATGGGACCACCAGAACCACCACGTCTATGCGAGATCCGTGGCGAGCGTCGATGTCTACCACCCGATGATCCAGGTCACGAAGACCGCCGATGTGGGACGCTGTGCCGCTATCGGAGACACCATAACTTACACAATCACTGTGTCGAACCCGAGCGGAGACACATGGATGAATTATGATGTGGTCGATGCCGCGCTTGGATGGTCTGAGAGCGGCCGGCTTGCGCCCTTGGGTAGTGACGTCTACACGCTACCGTACATTGTTACTGGTGACACTCCAGATCCGTTCGAGAACGTTGTCAAAGTCTGGGCGCACGACGACCAATACAATCCAGATTCCCCAGACGCGTGGAGACACGTTGCAACTGATTCGGACTCCTGGTGGATCGACATACTTCACGCGATGATCGATGTCGAGAAGTTTGCCGATGTCGGCCACTGCGCTGCAGTTGGCGACATGGTAACGTACACGATTGTCGTATCCAACCCGAGTCCCGACACCTACATGAACTACTATGTCGAGGACTTGATGCTTGAATTCTCGGCATCTGGCTACCTTGCACCAATGGGATCTGACACGTACTACGTGTACTACTATGTGACATCGGACACGCCTGACCCTCTGGTGAACGTTGTCTACGTTACGGGCTGGGACGACCAATACAATCCACAAAGCGATGATTCGCGGAATCACATTGCAGAGGATTCGTCTACCTGGGTAATTGACATCTTGCATGCGATGATCGATGTGAAGAAGACTGCTGATGTCGGCCACTGCGCCGCGATCGGCGACACGATTACCTACACGATCGTGGTCTCGAACCCGAGCACGGACACTTGGATGAACTACCTAGTCTCGGATTCGACTCTCGGCTGGTCTGCGGTTGGTCGCTTGGCTCCATTGGGTTCCGATACGTACACATTGTACTACCTTGTGACTCTCGACACACCAGACCAGTTCATCAACGAGGCCTATGTCTGGGGGTGGGATGACCAATGGGAGATGTCTGCAGATTATTGGAACCACGAGGCATTTGACCAGGACTCCTGGTGGATCGACATACTGCACCCGATGATTGACGTGGAGAAGTTCGCTGACGTCGGCCACTGCGCTGCAGTCGGTGACACGATCGTCTACACGATCATCGTCTACAACCCGAGCTGGGACACGGAGATGACATACGAAGTCCTTGACTCGACTCTGGGCTTCTACGCGATGGGCTATCTCCTTCCTGGATATTCGGACATCTATTATGTGTCATACTTGGTGACTGCGGACACACCTGACCCGTTGATAAACACGGTCGATGTCTGGGCATGGGATGATCAATACGATTCGCGGTCCCCTGATGCGATGAACCACTGGGCTACCGATACCGCAACATGGGAGATCGACATCCTGCACGCCATGATCGATGTGACGAAGACTGCTGATGTCGGTCACTGCGCTGCGATCGATGACACGGTCACCTACACAATCGTGGTCTCGAACCCGAGCGAGGACACTTGGATGAACTACCAGGTCTGGGACAACGTCCTGGGCTGGTTCGAATCAGGATACCTTGCTCCATTGGGCTCTGACACCTACGAGGTCGAGTACACAGTCACAGCGAACACACCCGACCCGTTCGTGAACGTTGTCTGGGTCTGGGGCTATGACGACCAGTACATGAAGGCATACGATTCGGATTCGTGGGAAATCGACATCCTTCACGCGATGATAGATGTTGAGAAGTCTGCTGACCTGGGTAATTGCGCTCAGATCGGCGATGTGCTCACCTACACAATCGTGGTCTCGAACCCGAGCGAGGACACTTGGATGAACTACCAGGTCTGGGACAACGTGACGACTTCCTAGGATGGTCCGCGAGCGGCTATCTCGCACCTGGCGGTTCGGACACATACACTGTGACCTACACCGTCACTGAGAACACGCCGGATCCGCTTTGGAACGAGGCGTACGTCTACGGCTTCGATGACCAGTACATGGGATCCCCGGAGTGGTGGAACCACTATGCCTACGATGTCGATTACTGGGAAGTGGATATCCTGCACCCAGGGATCGAGATCTCGAAGTGGGCCGACAAGACCTGCGCTGAAGTGGGCGAGGTTGTGGTCTACGAGATCACCGTGACGAACCCGAGCGATGACACACCGATGGACTTCGTGCTCACAGATTCACTACTCGGCGTTATCTGGGGCTACGGCACGGGCATAACCGGAGACATGTTCTTTGACTCCTACTGGACCCTGGCTCCTGGAGAGTCGGTTACATTCGGCGGCTACCCAGGCAACGACGGCATCCCGCAGGACGGCTACGTCTACATTGCGAAGATGGCGTATGTCGTGACTGGCGAGGAATTCGGCGATCCACAAATCCCGAACGACGGCGCAGATCCGTTCACGAACGTGGCCACGGTCCAAGCATGGGACGCACAGGACCACCAGGTGTGGGCCAGAGACTTCTGGATAGTCGATGTATGCCACCCGGGAATACAGGTTGTGAAGTCAGGTCCGGAATACGCGAGCGTCGGTGAGACGATCACGTACTTCATCAACGTCACCAACACTGGTGACGTGACACTATACGATGTGTCCATCGACGACGTACCTGTGGGTGTCGATCTCTTCACCATAGCGGTCATGCTGCCTGGTGAGACTGTCATGCTGAGCTACACCTACCTGGTGCAGCCCGGCAGCGAACCGTTCACCAACGTGGTGACTGCTACGGGCAGATACTGCGTCGACCGGTACGTCTCCGATTCCGACGAGTGGACTGTCAAGAGGTACAGCAGCGTTGAAGGACTCAAGTTCGCCGACCTAAGCCTCGACGGCCTAATGGAAGGCGGCGAGCCTGGACTCGGCAACTGGGTCATCGATCTCGAGGGCGACCTCTATGAGGGCGGCCATGTGAGCATGACCAGGCTGACCGACAGCAACGGGGCGTATCAGTTCCTGATGCTCAAGCCCGGTGACTACACTGTAAGCGAGGTCATGCAATCCGGATGGATACACATCACTGCAGCCTCACAGTCGTTCTCTCTCGGCATGGGCCAGACATACAGCCTCGACTTAGGATGTTAGCGGTGCGACGATCAACACCTGGACGTTGACGGACGCCAACGGTCACTACATGTTCGACAACCTCTTGCCCGGTGAATATCTGGTCCTTGAGGAGCTCAGGCTCGGTTGGTACGCGACGACAATGACTCAGGTCGAGGTCGGTGTCAGCCAGCTGGTTCCGTTCGAGGTCCGAGGTGTCAACTTCGGCAACGCAAAGCTCGGCACGATCACCGGCTACAAGTGGGAAGACGAGTACATGAACGGCATCTGGGACGGCTATGAGCAGCCTGTCCCAGGCGTGGTCATCGGCCTCGAGGGAACCCTTGCGAATGGCGAGCACTTCGGTCCGATATACACCACCACGAACGAGGCCGGCTTCTATGCGTTCTACGACCTGTTGCCTGGAGAGTACACGGTCTGGGAGATCCTGCCAGACGGCTGGGTCAATATACTGCCATCCTCTTACGATGTGACCATCAGTGAGGGCTCGTACGTTCATTGCGCGAAGTTCGCGAACGTGAGGTGCGGCTCGATCGATGGGTTCAAGTTCCTCGACTGGGACATGGACGGCCTGTTCGACGGCAACGAGGTAGGCATACCTGGCTGGCAGATCACTCTGACCGGCTGGCTCAACAACGGCGATTGGCCATGGGCACCTGATGGGGCTACACAAATTGGACCAATAACCATCACGACCGATGCGAACGGCTATTGGAAGTTCCCGTGCCTGCTGCCCGGCGTATACACAGTCACTGAGCAGAGCCTCGATCTATGGCACCACACGACACCCGACCACTACCACATCTTGATAACCTCCGGAAGGGTCGTGTTCGATGTGAAGTTCGGCAACGTACCATACACCTGCATCTGGGGCCACAAGTTCAACGACAACAATGGCAACGGCGTGCAGGACCCCGGCGAGCTGGGAGTGCCCAACTGGCCGATCGTGATCGATGGCGTTCAGAACGATGGCACACCGGTGCACATCGAGCTGTTGACAGATGCGGACGGCGTCTACAGGACATGCTACAGAATCCTGCCTGGCACATACACTATATATGAAGTGATGCAGCAGGG
>PDVH01000039.1_pt3 | contig 11558 bp, 11 predicted proteins | sample 1369781 | NCBI WGS metagenome assembly PDVH01 (sample SAMN07795378, study PRJNA414565) | Alkali sediment metagenome, whole genome shotgun sequencing project. | isolation source: glacial lake sediment | place: Bosnia and Herzegovina: Donje Bare Lake | collected 2016-06
GGGGTGTCCAATCATCGCTCATTTGAACAACAATATCTCCCTTGGCTATTTTTGCCCCTGCGTTCCAAGCGTTGATTATGCCACCCGGATTGCACCTAATGGCTTGGTGAGGGGTGTAGTCGATGGGGTCGTTGTGGTCGACCATAAATAGCCACTCAATTTCTAATGGGTTTTGAGCTAGGGAAAGCCATTGCCAACGCCTCTGCCAAGCTACTTGTGGCCTCCCTCTGGTAGCGTGAACGATTGAGATTTTGGGGGCTGGTCTAATCTTACGAATCTTCTCTGCCTCTCCCATCTCATTAACGCACACCGAAGCCGTCTCGTATAAGTCCATCGCTTGCCAGTTGTAGATTGCCTCGACAAGATTCCAATAGTGAGCCTTGGGACGATGCAACGCCATACAAGCCCTGCCCGCACCATAAGCCTTAACCCAGTTCCCTTTCCCCGCCCAATGGTTTGCTATATAAAAATAAGCCTCTCGGCGGTCGGGTTGTAGGGATATGGCTTGTCCAAGGTATGAAAGCCTCTCGTTTTCTGGAACACATCTTCCAAGGTTACACAGGACATCGTAGCGTAGTGTGTCCTCTAGCTCTGGAAAGGCCAAAGCTCGCATACTGGAATCAATGCACTTGTCGTATTTGCCAGACAAAAAGTATTCTTGGGCTTGGTAGTAAAGGGCGTTGGGAGCAGTTAAAAGCGTGTCCTCTAGGATTCTAAAGTTCCTTTCAGCACTTTTGGGCTTATACCCAGCGGGCTTATGGATTCTGAAAATCTTATCCACCCCAATCGTCTTGTTTGGCTCTCTGCAAACAAGCATTTCGTGGACTCGGTTTTTCCAGTAGCAAGTGCCTTTCTTGGAGATTTCTTCTCGGAGCGGGATGAGTCCGGCATTGTCCACATTGTATTTTAACGCCACTAGGTGAGCGTCTTTTTGGATGGCAAGGTCAATGGCCTCTTCGACAACCTTCGCCCCATCCTCGGACATTACATCGTCAGCATCGACCCATAAGCACCACTCGCTTGAACAAGCCTCTAGTGCCGTGTTCCTCGCCGTGGCAAAATCATCAATATGAGGCCAATCGTTTTTGTTGGTATAGTGAACAATCTTCGCACCCAGCCCCCTCGCAATCTCCTCTGTTTTGTCTGGGACAGCGTTCCCCCTAGCGATGCAAACAACAAGCTCCGCTGAAATGGGCTTAAACGACTGAAGGCATCTGGCGATATACTCTTCTTCATTTCCAGCGATGAGGTAGACGGATATAGGATATTTCACTTTGAATAGGATTTCTAGCTTCTAGGGGATGTCAATTAAAAGAAAAAGGGGGGATAGGTTATTCACCCATCCCCCCTTCTTCAGAGGAAACAACCAACAACAAACTTTAGCTTGCGGAGTAGTCAGTAGTGATACGAACTGCCGCATTGGGGTCAATCACGACCTCATCGGTGTTCATACGCACACGCAACACTTGGCTACGGCGAGCTTCGTCACGATAGCTTTCGCTAACGAAACCACCAGCCGAGTCACCCGACCAGACCAAGGTGCGTCCGATTCCACCAGCGGTGAACTCACCACCAGCGATCTGACCCACAACGATCTTGGTATCTGGCACAATGAACGAGCCAGAGTAGCTCTTGTTCTTGCCAGCGGTGTTGTAAGCCGCACGACCAACGAGGAGGTTCTGAACTCCCAAGGCCGCCGCGATTTCAGCTTCATTCAACAAGCGAGCACCAGTATTCGAGATGACTCCGAAGAACTGATTCTGCAAGAGGGTCGAGCGTCTGATCAACTCAAACACGTTCGCCGACATTGCGATACAATTCACTTCGTAACCATACTTGTTCAGAGCGAGCTTGGCCGCCGCTACGTCACGAGCCACATCAACCGTGGCGATGTTCGTGTTCGTGTAGGCAACTGCACGGGTCTGGTCAGCGATGGTGAAGGGAGTCGTTGCATTCCAGACGAGGTCAGAAACCCGCTTCTCGTGGGAGAGCTTCAACTGGCGGAGCAAGAACTTCGCAGTTTCGGCCTCGTATGAGAAGAAGCGGTTTAAGTCTTTGGCTGTGCTATCATCGAGCAACTCTTCCAAGCCGAACTCATCGGTGGAGTAGTTCGCTTGGCTGAAGGAACGAATCCCTCGGCTATAAGCTGAACCAGCATCACGAGCCGTTGCGTTGTTGGAGAGCAACTCTGCACCAGCCAGCTGAACCTTGAGGTATGTTCCGCTCTTCGCATCAACATTCTGCAAAGGGAGAAGTTGCGAACCGATCAAACCGACATCGGCTTGAGGGGCTTCGATCAACGCTTGGTTGATGTCTGCCCGAATCGTTGTACCACCACTTACGTATGCCATATATTTATATTCTTTCTTGGTTGGTTAAATTACTGGGTTAAAGGAACTGCGACTTCGATTACTGCATCAGCCGCACCACCCTCAAGAGCAACTCCGACAAAGCCAACATTGGCCGCCGCAGTTGTCACAAGGCCAGCCGTGCTAGTAGCCACTAGGCCGCCAGCCGCAATCGCTGTGTCACAAGTTGCAAAGAAGGTTGGGTAGAACAGCTTTACTGCTCCGTTGTCACCAGCCGCTACATCAGAGATAGTAGAGCCAATGGCACGAGCCGTGCCGGAGACTGACGCTACTGCCAATCCGTCTGTTCCGATTTGGACGAATCGGTAAGCCGAAATCGCCGAAGCGAAGTTAAAGGTGCGAACTGCACCATTATCAATATTTGTTGCCATTTTAGTATTATCCTTTGTTTAGAGTTTAGAAATACCACGAGTCAGAGCCTCGCTATATTCCTTGGGGTTGGAGAGCATCACGGCTTTTATCGCCTTGAGCTTGCTTGTTCCGTAGTCGCTATGGGCGGCCACGAGAGCTTCAAAAGTTTTGGGTTCTTCCTTTTTCTCGGAAGGAACTTCGATTGAAGGGGAAGCGGGGATGGGCTTAATGCCGAACTCGGTGAGAACTTTCTTAACGATCGCACTCATCTCCTCGGTATCATCTTCTTTTTCAGAAGGTTCAACCTCAACCGAAATTTCGGGGGCGGGAGTCTCGGAGGGGAGCTTCCTCGGCCATCTCCTCTTTCTTCATTTCTTCCTTGGGTTTCATCGCCTCTTCCAAGGCGGCGAGACGAACCTTAATTTCGTCCATATCTTTTTTGTAATCTGTGTTTTCCATATTTGATTTGTCCTTTTTGTCAAGTGGAGCTTCCTCCACGGCTTCTTTGGCTACGGCTGGGATTGTTTTGCCTCCCTGCACATAACCGAGTTTTTCCATGAACTTCACCATCTCCTCAAACAATCCGTTTGTGGCGGCTGGGCTGGAAACTAAATCAGCAGAGGCGATGCTCTGGGGTCGAATGTAATCCTTGCCATTGATGGTCTCGCTTTCGTTCACAAAGGCTAGGGAAACCCCAAACTGGTCGGGGGCTTCTGATGCCATCTCTTTGATAAGGCCGTAGTGGGGAGAGTTGCGGAGAAGGCGAAGGTCTGCCACTAGCTTGTCCCCTTCGATGCGGGGGTTTCTGGCAAAGCCCACAACCGCCTCCAATCCGCTTCCGTGGTTCATCTTTACCTTCACGCCATTCTTGGCACTTCCCATAAGTTTGAGGGCAGTCTCTAGGCTTGTTTTATCCACGAAAAGGTCGTGTCCCTTGGCCTCACCTACCTCCAAAATTGAAACTCCACCTAGCTCGGTTTCCTCTAGTTCCTCGTCCCGATAGGTTGAATAGGCAACCGCCGACCTCTGGGATTCCTCCGGGAAGTCGCTAATAGCTTGCTCGTCTCCCATAAATCGGGAAACAAAGTCTTGTTCGGATTCGTCAGCGGAAGGAATGGGTAGGGGCATAAATCATCGAGATAGTGTCAAAGAAGATCGCCGTCTGCCTTGCGATATGATTCCTTGACCTCTCCACCACCCGCCATCTTGAGAAACTTATTTACCCTAGCCATCGCCCAAGCGTTGCGTGAGTTGGGTCTGCCCCCGGTAATCTTTGGCCTAAAGCTGGTCGAGAACGCCCCTGCTCCCCTGCGAAATACTTTCTTCAATGCTCCAAGGCTAGGGGCTTTCCTTGTGGGGTGCTTGTCCTTGAACTCGGCAATCTTGCTCTTTAATGCCTCCTCGTTCTCGGCTGAAATCTCAATGTCACCAGCTTTGCTTCTAGTAGATGCCGTGCCTTTGGGGTTCTCGTCTGATCCTTTGATTCGTTCCTTTGCAGGGGCTGGGGTTTGAGCCGCCGACTTTGGTCCGGGTCGAGCTAATTCTTTTTTATCCGTAATCGGTCCACCCACTATCCAAGCATCGCAAGTCCTTTTGGCCGCACACTTAAAATCAAATATCTCGCAGTAGCCTAGATCGCCACCAATAGCGACTTCTTTGGCATCTTCTCCAATCCCCTTCTTAATGCACCCTAGAACTTTTCTTCTCTGGTCAAAGGCCGCACAATTCCCACAAAGCATTTTCTTGGCCGTTGCTACATCGCCTTGGAACTCATCTGCCTTGGCTTTCCAATAATCTTCATTTGGCTCGTTAGGATTGGCTGGTCCATAATTCGCATCATCAACTGCGGTCTGCCTATTGGTTAGGTTGGTTTTTATATCTTGGGTTGCGATTGGGCAAGAGGCTGGTTCTGCTAGTTCTTTCTTGTCCCTAGCCTCCATCTGCCCAACTACTTTCCTCGCCCAAGCATAACCAGCATCGCCACCCCAACCATTCCACGCTTGCCAGCCCTTGCCCTGCTCATCCCAAGTTGCACCCTTTTTGTCCACTTCGTGCCTATCGAAAAAGGCTTTCATTCGTCTTACTGTATCCGGGGATAATTTTACCCCATTCATTAAATCCCTTGCCCTAGCGATGCCAACCGGGGTCATTCCTCTTTGGCTTGGGGCTTTCTCTGCCCTCACATCCAAGGCTCGTTTGGCGGCCTCTCTTGCTCCTTGTGGGGGCGTAAAATCAATCCCATCGTATTTCGCCAATTCAATGCCACCCATCATTCCCTCAATAAGCATCTTAATAGATGCGGGGTCTAACTTTGCTAATGCCTCTTCAGTATCTTTTTTTTTAACCTCTAACTCCTCGGAGGATGGGTCAATAGGGTCTTCTGGGATTGGCTTCTGGTCGCCACCTATGTCCTCGTCATTTTCTGGGCTATCCTTCGCCGGTATAATTGGAGTAATCGAGGGTGCCTCAGGCTTGGTCTGGGTGGGTTTCGGTGGAACAATGTCTGAAATCGTCTCTGGGTCTACACCGTACTTCTCGGCCAAATCCTTAATTAGCTTGGCTTCAATCGCCCTCTGTCTCATAGAACTTTCAAAGTCTTGCCCACGCTCTGCATAGATGTCGGCGGCGGTTCGGAGGCCAGTCTTAAACTCGGAGATAGCGGAAGCGGATTCTCTGCCCAAATCAATCGAGACATTCGCCCCGAAGTTGAAGATTCCCCTTGTGGTTCTGCTTCCCACATTTTCTTCAATCAATCCCCTTGCTACTCCGTCTGCAATAACGATGTTCTTTATGGGTCGAAGAACTTTATCATCGAGTAGCTTCTGGTATCTGCGGAAGGTTCGCCCTGCTTGTTGCATTTCAAGGCGAGCAGTCGGTCCACTCATAGCGGAGGGGTCAACGGCGAATGAGTAGGGTATTCCAAGGCCAAGGCAAATGTTCCTTAAAAGAATCTTATGGAACTCTGCGAATGCTCCGCTTGGTCGGCTTGGTCCATCTGGGAAAATAATATCTTCACCCGGTTCGAGGTAGGAGATTTTGCCAGACTCAATCGCTTCTAGTTTAATCGTGTTCCCATTCAAATCCTCATCGTTTGTGAGGCTCGACAAATCAGAGGCATTGTTGTTGTTTCGCTTCACGATGCCAGCTTGGGAGCTTGCATTTTTGGCGGCCATCTTCTCGAAGTTTATAATGTCGTAGATGTCCGTGCAGTCATTGATTGCAGTATGGAAAGCGGAGATTCCTCGGTACTGGTCAATGCGTAGTGGGTCGAATAAGTGGAAGGCTTGGCTTGAGGGAATAGTTGTTTGGTATGTGTAGAAATCCCCGATGCTTCGGTTATAGATGTCATAGGCACTTGGAGCACCAGTATCCCGATCAATATGGATTCCACCGATCAAATCTAGGCTTGTATAAACCTTGAATGGGTCACCCAACCTATCTGCCTCAATGCCTTGAATCTTTAGGTTTCCATCCTTATCTCGAACCAAAACAAAAAGAAAATCGCCATCTCTTAGCATCGACATCATCGCCACTTGCATAAGCGTTGAGCCAGTATGTCTTGTGGTTAGGTCACACTTGTCCCACCATTCTGCCCAATATGCCTCGACCTCTGTATTGACTTCGGGGTTCTCGGTTCTGGCTTGGTAAGAGATATTGGCGGCGGTATGGGAAGCAAACTTCATTAGGATTGAGCGAACTAGGCCAACATTCTCTGCTAAGTCCCTCGCCCTCTTCATCAACTCTACTCGGTCATAGTTTGAATGATAATCTTCAGCACCAGAAAGCGAACTAGGTCCTTTTCGTTCCCTCGTATATTTGACCGCATCGTAGGAGAAGTTGACTAGCTTTTGTCGTGCAATCATCCGATTAACTGCCACCTGCGGGTTCAGAAAAGCAACGGCTTTATCTATTAAGTTTAGCTGTGCTTTTTTCACGAGAATTTTGCGTAAGTTGTGCGGATACGAGTACCATTAGCAGACTCAATGGCTAGGGTCAATTCTGCGATAGTGTCACGGACTTCGCCGAGGTTCGCCCTTGAAAAAGAACGCCCTGCGATCGAATAGCTTGAGCCCGCCACCGCTATCGCTTCAAGACAAATGATATATTTATCACGCAACGAAGTTAGGGTAGCAAGGGGTAGCCCGAGAAAATCACCCTTCGCCATTCACCTCCTCCTCTGTCAAACTTGCGGGCGAGACTTTCAATCGACCATATAAGGCCGCACCCACGATGTTCATACACTCGCAATCCATTAAGTGATTATGCTTACCCACTTGCTTCCACACAAGCCTTTCCCTTCCAGTCATAGGGTTTTTCACCCGCACTTTCACTTCTGCATCAATGTGGACTCGCCAAACATCGGGAGTGTCGAGGGCTATATAGCCGGGTTCTTTGATGAGATTCGAGAGGATGTCTTTGATGGATGGATTCGACCACCGCCAAACTGGGCAAAATTTCCACTTCCACCCTGCTTTCGATTGAACTGCCTTACCGCTGAATGGGTCGCCATTCGCAATCCGAGCATAGGGGCGTTGTAGTTTTTGCTCGCCCACAATCTCAGAGAAGCTGGCTCGATCTGAACCAACTAAGGCCATCCAGCCGTTCTTACAGCAGTTAAGGTATACATCTCTGGTTTGATCACCAGAGTCGCAAAATACGCACTTTGATTCTACCCCAAACTCCTCTGCCTTGGCTTGGATGTCTCCCCAAGTCTCCAACCTCCCTGCCCACACAAGCCTTGCCCTACCCTCTAAATCCCAAGCCCTCACAACGCACCAAGCGTGGAAACCCCCCGCCTCTTGAATGTCGCAAGCCATAATGAGCTTCTCGCCCATCCGAACCTCGCCCATCTTGTAGTCACCCGCAACGATTTCCATTTTCTCGCTTTCGTGTTCCATCCAAGGCTCGGCTAGGACTCGATTCACGAAGTCTTGTAGCCCGATGATTCCATTGTGTTTATCTTGCAGAAACTTAACCGCCAAACTTCCGAACGAAACCCAAGGGGCATATAGACCATTCAAATGATAGGAGCGTCTAGCTGGTTCTCCCTTTAGGTTTGTTGCTTTCCACTCGCCCTCACGAAGCATCTTGGTTTTCTGTCCGTCCGTAATCTTTCCCTTGCACTCCTCGCACTCATAATAGGTACTAGATTTTACCAGCTTAAAATCATAAACCCCATCTTCGATCTTGGCGGCCTCATCCCACTTCACTTGCCCCCAAATTAGCTTCTGCTTATGCCCACAATGCGGACAAGGCACGAAATAGAAACGCATATCGCCCTTCTGCCATTCAGCCCAAATGATCGAGTCGGCAGTTGTGGGAGTGCTGGTCGCTATGATTAAATGATTGGGGTAGGTGCTAACTCGTGCCTCTGCAAGTTGAACTGGGTTCGCTTCTCGACCCGCCCCCGCTTGCTCCGGGAACTTATCGACCTCATCCATACAGAGCAACGCAATCGAACGACTAGAAAGAGCAGAGGGACTTGTACCAGCCCACCAAACCGAGCATCGCTTGAAATGTTGTTCTAGGATTTTGATCTTGTCGGTGTTGTCTGGTTTCTCTTTGGCAAGGGCTGGGCAATCATCAACCATCGGCAACCACCTAGTTTCTGTGAATGATCTTGCAAGATGTTCGCTCGGCATTACCCACAAGGCGGGGCAAGGTCGTTCCGCTATGCGGTATGCTAGGCCAGCTAGAATCGTCGTGGTCTTGCTTGTTTGTGCCCCCCATACTAACACCACCCTGCGAATCGAATCATCCCCGAAAGCCTCAAGTGGTTCCCGCACATATGGGGTTAGATTGGTCGAATACGCACCGGGTATGTTCGTTACTCTTGCGGAAAGGGTTAAGTTTTTTTCTGCCCATTCTGGGATTGAGAGATGCTGTCTGGGTTTGAATAGTTCCCGAGTAAATCCGCTAACTGCTTCGAGTGATTTCATCTCTTAACCATATAATCCTTTGCGTATGCCCACGCTGGGTTCATATGGATTTCGTGATGGCACTCAAAGCAAACCGCCAAGAAGAACTCAACCTCATTCAACCTATCCCCGAATCTTCCTCGCCTATGGTGAACTTGGCTCGCCATCTTGCATCGGCACACTTGGCAGATTGGGTTGTTGGTTAAAAACTTCTCTCGCACATCTTTATAGACTTCGTTTTGCCCCCTCCTCTTTGCAGATACTCGGCGTAGTTTTCCCCCTCGCTTGAGTGGGGTTTTGCGTTTAAGTGGGGAGCGTTTCATTCGTCAAAGAGTGGAAGGATTATTCCTATAATTCCAATACCAGCCAAGACAATTAAAAAACATTCGTTCATTTGTCGAAGTATGAGGCCACCCAAACAAATACGCAAAACAGAAATACGCATATTAACTTAACCAATATAATTCCAGCCATAAGGCCGATTCCGACTTTTGCTCCCCATAGGATTGTATCAATCATTTGAATGCTCCTTCTGCTTTCTGGATGGTCACAAAGATTTGATCGATGCCCTCTTGAATTGCTCTTTTGGCACATTCTGGGTCGGAGGGGTTTGCTCGTGCGGCCAAGCTCGAAGGCATCGCATCCATTAGGTTGCGAATTGCTCCGAGCCAAGTTGTGATAAATTCCCGCACTTCACTTACTGGAATTATTTGTCGCAAATATGCTTGTTCTTGTTGATAATCGATTTCGGCTTGCCTAACAACCTTCTGAGCTTTTTCGTAGGTTTGAATGGATGCTCTTGTTGCAATAGGATTTTCTTGTCTCCCCGCTTTTACCATTTCCCGGAAGGATGCAATTTCCATTCGTTCAGCTCGTAGTTTTCTTCCCAGAGTATTGAGGGCAGAAAAGTCTCCATTATTTTGTGCGTCACCTTGTTGTGGTGTGCTGACTTCTTTTAGGGGTGGGCTAGTTCGTCCGATTGCTTTTTGATTGGCAACCCTCCATCGCATCGCTTCCGCTTCGGAGGTCAACGGCATCCCCCTTGAGGCCATTTTTGAAATTTGCCCTTTTGAATATCCCCACTTTTTTACCAATTCTGCTTGGCTTATCATCCATCTATGGGTTGCCCGCAAGTCTGGCAAATTTTCCCACCTCCTAGTTCTTCTTTTTCTTTTTCTGGTGGAGTCTGCTCCATTAGCTCGGCCATTTCATCAGCCCCAAATCCGGTGATGTCTAGGTCGATGTCACCAGTATCTAATTCTTCTAAAAGGTCTTTTAGCTGAGCCACATCGAATTCCCCACTCAGCTTGTTTAATGCTATGTTGGCTGCCTTCTCCTCCCTATCATCTAACCAAACCGCCCACACCTCGATGGTATCCTTGCCAAGTGCCTGATAGCATTTAAGCCTCTGGTGCCCCCCGATGATATTACCACTCTTCGCATTCCAAGTGATCGGCTGAAGATTGCCTAACTCGCTTAAGCTTTTCGCCAATCTTCCTAAAGAATCAGAAGATATTTTTCTTGGGTTGTATTTTGCTGGTATAAGTTCATTTATTTTCTTACTAACGAGTTGCGGGTATTTCATTATATTCCCGCCCAAGGTGATTTGATGATTGGGTTAAAGTCAAAGCTTCTGCGACTTTGGTAATCTCTTTGCACAATATCTTTTCCCCATTTTTTCTGCAAAGATTCAAACTGCTCTTTTTCCCTATCTAGGTTTCTATATGTTGCACATCCCCCGGTTTGTTCTGCTTGTTTTACATCGTAGTTGCAGAAATTGAATCTTAGGCATCCGCCATTAAACACTATATGTTGTAGGGTTATGTCATAATCCTCTTTTAATGGCAGGCTTTCATCATAAAGTATTTTATTGTTTAGGTGAGCGTGGAATGGTCCTCCTATGAATTTTTGGGTGCTGAACGGAGTGTGTTCCCTATAAGCCCCCTTATCAGTTACACAATTTAGCCCCCAAAAAGAAAAACCCCACTCCATACAAAGGTTTGTGCTGGCTTCGCAGAACTCCATAAGCTCTTCGCTTTTGAATTTTACTTTTTTCTGGTTCTCCCAGCGGTAAACCCCCTTGCAATCATCATCCATTAGCACGACACAATCTGCATCAAACAAGGTTTTTAGAATATAGTTTTTGACCCTGCATACATTCCCTTGAACTTCGTCGGGTACTGTTAAGATGTCGTTGCCATTTTTCTTATATTCTTTTGCCTCGCTTTCTTTAACTACAAGCTTAACGAAAGGGTAGTTCTTTTGTGTGTCGCTTTTGCTTGGCCTTTTGTATGACGGGGCAAAGAATTTAACCTTCATTTGTGCTTTCTTTAATTTTCTTAATTGCCTTCAATCCATCAATTACACGCCCAACACCCTTGCTCCAAGGCTTGCCATTTGCCCTTTTTGAGAATGTCGACTCAAGACCGAAAATAGTTTCTGCCTGAATCCAGTCAATGTCCCTCGTGAATTTCAAAACGATATAGTTGCTTTCTCGGTCGAGTTCGGTTGAAAATTTGGCTTCTTCGTTACTCTCGTTTTCTTTTTCTAGTTCTTTAACTTCATCCAATTCTTTTTCGGTAAATCCAATTTTTTCAATATCAAATCCCTCTTCTTTCAATGCCTCAAGTTCACTTATTAGAAGCTCATCATCCCATCCCGCATTAAGCCCTAATTTATTATCTGCAATTACATATGCTCGCACTTGAGACTCTGAAAGATGCTCTAGGCTAATTGTCGGAACTTCCTCAATCCCCAGCTTGCGTGCGGCAAGAACTCTTCCGTGCCCTGCTATTATTGTATTGTTTTTGTCTACCAAGACTGGGTTTGTCCATCCGAACTCTCTAATGCTTGCGGCGATCTGCAAAACTTGTGCATCCGAATGTGTTCTGCTGTTTCGGGCATAAGGTATAAGCTTATA